>Ga0208814_1000095_pt1 | contig 68873 bp, 58 predicted proteins | sample MalvirAntarct_55_FD_184253 | JGI IMG/M metagenome (GOLD analysis project Ga0208814, IMG submission 184253) | Marine viral communities from the Global Malaspina Expedition - Malaspina viral metaG Antarct_55 (SPAdes) (version 2) | ecosystem: Environmental > Aquatic > Marine > Oceanic | place... | reverse complement strand
GCGTTTTTTCTTAATTGCACTATTTATTCGTGACCTCGAGAGGATTCGAACCTCCAACCCTCAGAGCCGAAATCTGATATTCTATCCAGTTGAACTACGAAGCCGTTTTGAATTTATAAAAATACTACTAATATTAAAGATGTACTGTAAAAATCATTAAGGAATATGTGTTTTTATTCTATACTTAAAACCAAATCATCTTGCATGATCATTTCACCTTCTTTTAATGTTGTTGATTTAATTTTACAATCTCGATTTGCAGTTACCGTAGTTTCCATTTTCATAGCTTCAATAATAAATAGCGGATCATTTTCTTTTATTTCTTGTCCTTTTTTAACGAGTACTTTATAAAGTAATCCTTGAAGCGGAGAACCAATTTCGTCGATGTTGTTTTCATCCGCTTTTAGGTTTTCTACTTTGCTGATATTTAATTTTTTATCCAGTACTTCTATCATTTTGTTTTCCCCGTTTATTTTAAAGAATACGGTTCTAATTCCATCCTCATTTGGATTGCTTACGGATAATAATTTTACGATGATAACTTTTCCAGGTTCTAATTCAATAAGAGTTTCTTCTTGGGTTTTCATTCCATAAAAGAAATTGAGTGTAGGAAGAATTGCTAGGTTACCATACTTTTTGTAATTTTCATGAGCTTGGTCAAATACTCTTGGGTATAACAGGTATGATAAAAAATCTTCAAACTCTATAGCCCTGCTGAAACCTTTTTGATATTTCTTTTTGAAAACTTTTAGAGCAACATCAAAATCAATGGGTGCTAAATGTAAATTTGGTCTATTTTTAAAAGGCTTTTGATTTTTTAAAATTATTTTCTGAAGCTTTTTTGGAAATCCACCTACGGGTTGTCCTAAGTCTCCTTTAAAAAAATCAATTACCGAATCTGGAAATGAAATTTCTTCACCGTTTTCCATTACTCCTTCAGGAGTTAAATTATTCGTCACCATAAAAATAGCCATATCTCCTACTACTTTTGACGATGGTGTTACTTTTACTATATTTCCAAACATCGCATTGACTTCGGTATACATTTTTTTAACTTCATCAAAACGTCCTCCTAATCCTAATGCAGTTGCTTGCGGGCGTAGATTGGAATATTGTCCGCCAGGTATCTCATGATGATATACCTCGGCTGTTCCAGATTTTAAACCAGATTCAAAAGGATAATAATACTCCCTAATATCCTCCCAGTAATTGGAGAATTGGTTTAGTTTATTCATGTCAAATTCATGAGCTCTTTCGTGATACTTCATCATTTCGACAATCGAATTAAAATTTGGCTGGGATGTAAGACCAGACAGTCCTCCAAGCGCTACATCTACAACATCAACATTTGATTCAATGGCTTTTAAATAGGTTGCAGATTGAAGTGAAGAGGTGTCATGAGTATGTAAATGAATAGGAAGCTTTACCGTATCTCTTAGCGCTCCAATTAATTCGGTTGCAGCATAGGGGGTTAATAAACCTGCCATATCCTTTAAAGCTATAATATGAGCACCAGCATTCTCTAAATCTTTTGCTAATTGAGTGTAATAGTTGAGATTGTATTTGGTTTGCGTTGTATCTAGAATGTTTCCGGTATAGCTTATGGCTGCTTCCGCTAAAGCTCCGTTGGTATTTCTTACATATTTGATACTAGGTTCCATCGCTTTTACCCAGTTTAAAGAATCAAAAATTCTAAAGATATCAATTCCATTTTCCCAGGATTTATCTATAAATTTTTCTATTAAATTGTCGGGATATGCTTTATAGCCTACTGCATTAGAACCACGTAATAACATCTGAAATAAGATGTTTGGCATTGCTTTTCTTAAATCTCGCAATCGCGACCATGGACTTTCATGAAGAAAGCGTAAACAAACATCAAAAGTCGCCCCTCCCCACATTTCTATACTAAATGTATTAGCATGATTTTTTGCAAAACTTTCAGCAACTTTTAGCATATCATAGGTACGCATACGGGTCGCTAATAAGGATTGATGTGCATCTCTAAATGTGGTATCGGTATAATGTATTTTTTTTTCGTCCCGCAACCATTTACTAAATTTATCAGGACCTAATTCCGTAAGTAAATCTTTGGTGCCTTTTGGATATTTGGCAAATTGATTGAAGGCAGGGATTTTGGCATTTCTGAAAACCTTAGAATCTTCTATAAACTTAACATCGGGATTTCCATTTACAATTACTTCTCCTAAATAATTTAGTATTTTAGAAGAACGATCTTTCGAAAGTTTAATTTTAAATAGCTCAGGAGTTTTTTGAATAAAATTAACAGTCGCTTTTCCTTCTTTAAAATCAGGATGTTGAATAACATTTTGCAAAAAATAAATATTGGTCTTTACACCCCTAATTCTGAATTCTTTTAAAGCTCTTACCATTTTGCGAACAGCACCATCTAAGGTTCTACCATGAGCAGAAACTTTTACTAACATGGAATCGAAAAAAGGGCTCACCTTATACGATTGATAAATACTTCCAGCATCTAATCGTATGCCCATACCTGAAGCAGAACGATAGGTTGTAATGGTTCCGTAATCTGGTGTAAAATTGTTTTCAGGATCTTCGGTTGTTAATCTACATTGTAATGCAAAACCATAAGTTGCTATTGATTTCTGATCATTAATTTTAATTTGAGTATCTGATAACTTGTAACCACCAGCCACGAATATTTGAGTTTTAACCAAATCAATTCCGGTTACCATTTCAGTAACGGTATGTTCTACTTGTATGCGTGGATTGACTTCAATAAAATAAACGTTATCAGCTTTATCCACTAAAAACTCTACGGTACCAATATTATTATAATTTACTTGTTTGGCGATTGCCAATGCATATTTATAGAGGTTTTGCTTGACCTCTTCAGATATATTAAAAGAAGGAGCAATTTCTACTACTTTTTGGTGTCGCCGTTGTACTGAGCAATCTCTTTCGTATAAGTGTCGGATATTTCCATGGTTGTCTGCTACAATTTGAACCTCTATATGCTTTGGATCTTCTACATATCTTTCTAAAAACATCGTATCATCACCAAAAGCATTTAGTGACTCGTTTTTAGCAGAATCAAAATTTTGTTTTAAATCATTAGCATTTCTTATAATACGCATTCCTCTTCCACCCCCACCAGAAGCCGCTTTTAACATTAATGGATACCCAATTTCAGAAGCTTCAGAAAGAGCAATTTTTAATGAGGATAGCTTTTTTTTATTTCCTTCTATTATGGGAACATTGCATTTCTCAGCATTTTTCTTTGCGGTAATTTTATCACCTAAAGCATCCATTACTTCGGGATTAGGGCCAATAAAAATAATTCCGTTTTTGGCACATTGTCTTGCGAAATCAGAATTTTCTGAGAGAAAGCCATATCCTGGATGTATGGCATCAACATTTTTAGATTTTGCTAAATTAATGATTTCATCAATGTTTAAATATGGTTTTAAGGGTTGGTTGTTCTCTCCAATTTGATAAGATTCGTCTGCTTTATAACGGTGTTGAGAGTAGCGATCTTCATAAGTGAAAATTGCTACCGTCTTTACATTTATTTCAGTACAGGCTCGCAGCACTCTTATGGCAATTTCACTACGATTAGCAACTAATATTTTTTTTATTTTCATGGCTTTTTATTCTAAATCAGACGTGCTTTAATTAATGATATATGGATTTTCTGTTTTATAATTTCTGATAATAAAATCCAATGCACTTTTTAATACTTCTCCCATATTACTAGCTTTTTTGAAATTTAAATCACCTGTAAGTTTAAATAAATCACCTTTTAATTGATTTGTTTTTTCTAGAGTAGAGATTTTATCTTTCCGCATACATTTTAGAAGATGTTTTAATCTGTAATCACTACTAATAGCTCTTTTTGCTAATAAGGAGCGCTCTTCTTTTTCGTATTGATCTATAGATCCTTTTTGAAGTAATTCTAATGACATTTCTACGAAAGTGTTATTTTCTTTTAAGTATTGGGGCTTATATACCTTAACATTTCCTTCAAAACTTTGTTGATCAAAATCTATGGCTCTTAATCTATATTGAATTCTGTCAAAATCGTGTGTTAATACAACTACATAATTATAGGCTCTCATATCACCTAATAACCTAACAAAACAACGTTCATTAAATTTCACAAATTCTTTTGATAAGGCTTTTTTATCTTGAATTGAGCAGCGGTTTAAATGGTCTTCTATAAAAATATCACAGGGTATTCCAGAAATATGATCTTCTATTATCGTGTCTTTAAAAACTAAAAAATCTATATGATTTGGGGATAATAAATGTTCTAATTCTAATCCGTAAACTCTAGACGCATCGGCACGTTTTAAATAGTAAAAAGTATAGTTATCATTTAATATATTTCTGATTTTTATTCTGAAGGGTTTTGTGTTTCCGAAGGTGCAATAATCTATACTGTCAACACTTATGAATGGGAGTGTAGAGTCGTTTCCATCTGCATGTAAAATAGTATATATTTTTTTAAGCCCTAACTCAATTTCTTCTTGATCATTTCCTGAAAAATAAGTAGATAACCATAAAGTATCATCTCCGTTTTTATCAAAAATTGAAACAGCACCTTGATAGCGCAATAAATCGTCATAACAAATAGGAATTTTTATATTTCTTCCGTTTTTTATTAGATAATTAGTTAACTCTTTAGATATTGGGTATACAGGCTTTTTTTTAGATATTAATTTTTCATTCATAATTAAAAAATGACACCTTTAAAGGTAAAATAAATTATTTATTAATTACAATAAAATAAATAATATTGATGCTTGGTTTCAATCAATTCTATTAAGAAAAAAGATTCAATTTTAAATTTTAATGGTATGTGCATACTACTAATTTTTGAATTCACTTTTTTTATATGTAAAGTGTCATTAAAACATAGATTATAAGTCAATTAATATGATACATTATAGAATTAAAACTAATTGTGGTTAACTTTTTCGATTAACTATTTTTAGGGCATTAACTTTTGATAATAGCTATAAAATAGCATATTTATTTTAGAAGATTGTTTAATTTTACTATGGTTTCAGTTGGGTTTTCTGAACGAAAAATATAGCTTCCAGCAACAAGTACATCTGCTCCTGCTTCCGCTAATTGTTTAGCATTTTTATTGGTAACTCCTCCATCTATTTGAATAAGGGTGGTGGCGTTTTTTTTAGCAATCATTTCCTTGAGTTTTTCAACTTTAGAATAGGTGTTTTCAATAAAACTCTGACCGCCAAAACCTGGATTTACACTCATGATACAGACTAGGTCTATATCATTGATTGTGTCTTCTAGTAAATTAATATTGCTGTGTGGATTTAATGCAACACCAGCTTTCATCCCTTCCGCTTTTATTGCTTGTAAAGTTCTATGTAAATGTGTGCAAGCCTCATAATGTACCGTTAAGTAATCAACTCCTAAATCGGCAAATGTTTTTATATAACGATCTGGATCAATAATCATTAGATGCGCATCTAAGGTTTTTGATGCATGCTTTGCAATAGAATTAATGATTGGCATACCGAATGAGATATTTGGGACAAAAACACCGTCCATTACATCTAAATGAAACCAATGAGCATCACTTTGGTTTATCATTTCAACATCACGTTGTAAGTTTCCAAAATCAGCAGCTAAAATAGATGGGGCAATTAATGTTTTACTCATAATTCAGTTTAGAATATTAATTTTTAAATATTTCATAACAAAAGTACTAATAAAAAAAAGAGTTTTTGAAAACTAATAAATTTAATGAGCGTTATTAATTAAATGATATATAAAAAAAACCTCTAGTAATCAACTAGAGGTTTTTATCGGTTATACCGTATTTATTGTTTGAGATTTATCCTAAATATGTTTTCAATATTTTAGATCTTGTTGTGTGCTTTAATCTTCTAATTGCTTTTTCTTTAATTTGTCTTACACGTTCACGAGTAAGATCGAAAGTTTCACCAATTTCTTCAAGAGTCATAGGATGTTGGTCACCTAAACCAAAATACAAGCGAACTACATCAGCCTCACGAGGAGTTAATGTTTCTAGTGCTCTTTCAATTTCTGTACGTAAGGATTCGTGTAATAGTGCACGATCTGGATTTGGAGATTCTCCACTTCGCAATACATCGTATAGGTTAGAATCTTCTCCTTCAACTAATGGTGCGTCCATCGATACGTGGCGTCCAGAGTTTTTCATAGATTCTTTTACATCATTTATTGTCATGTCCAATTCTTTCGCAATTTCTTCTGCTGAAGGTGGACGCTCATGAGCTTGCTCTAAATAAGCAAACATCTTGTTAATTTTATTAATACTACCAATTTTATTTAAAGGCAAACGTACAATACGAGATTGTTCTGCCAATGCTTGTAATATGGATTGACGAATCCACCATACTGCATACGATATAAACTTAAACCCACGAGTTTCATCAAAACGTTGAGCAGCTTTTATAAGTCCTAAATTACCTTCGTTAATAAGATCTGGAAGTGTTAAACCTTGGTTTTGGTATTGCTTAGCTACCGATACAACAAAACGTAAATTAGCCTTTGTCAACTTCTCTAAAGCAAGTTGGTCTCCTGCTTTGATACGTTGTGCTAATTCAACTTCTTCGTCTGCAGTAATTAAGTCAACTTTTCCAATTTCTTGTAGATATTTATCTAGGGAAGCGGTTTCACGATTGGTAACCTGCTTGGTAATTTTAAGTTGTCTCATCTAGTCTGTTTAAATTAATTATTTTACTGGCTCAATATATTATACGTAATGGAGATGCAAAAAGTTACAAAAGGTTGTGATTTTTATTTAAATATTTTAAAATAAATAAAAAAACCTCCAAAGTGATTTCTCAAATTGGAGGCTTTAATTGATCTTAAAAATAGATTTACTAATTTCTATTTCTATTGTCTCTTCCGCGATTATCTCTACCTCTGTCATTTCTGTCGTTACGCTCACGTGGTGGACGTTCTACAAAACCTTCTGGTTTAGCAAGAATTGCTTTACGAGAAACTTTTTCTTTGCGAGTACGTTTGTCAATACCGAAATATTTTACATCGAAAACATCTCCCATATTTACTACATCCGAAACATTTTCGGTACGTTCCCAAGCCAATTCAGAAACGTGTAATAATACTTCGTTTCCTGGAGCATCTATATATTCTACAACAGCGCCAAAGTCTAGCATTTTAATAACTTTTACTTCGTAAACGCTATCAACTACAGGCTTGAATAATATAGAATCTATTTTTGCCATTACGGCATCAATACCTTCTCTTCCAACTCCTAAGATTTCAACAATACCTTCCTCAGTAACTGGATCTTCGTTAATAACGATCGTAGTCTCAGTTTCCTTTTGCATTTCTTGAATCACTTTTCCACCAGGTCCAATTAAGGCACCGATAAATTCGTTAGGAACACGTCTTGTTACCATTGTTGGAGCGTGATCTTTAACATCTGCATTTGGTGTAGCAATAGTTTCTGTTAATTTCTCTAAAATATGAAGACGACCATCACGAGCTTGTTTTAGAGCATTCACTAAAATCTCGTAAGACAATCCTTTTACTTTAATATCCATTTGACAAGCTGTGATACCGTCTGCAGTACCCGTTACTTTAAAGTCCATATCTCCTAAGTGATCTTCATCACCTAAAATATCAGATAATACTGCATAGTTTCCAGATTCTGCATCAGAAATTAATCCCATTGCAATACCAGAAACTGGCTTTTTCAATTGAACACCTGCATCCATTAATGCCATAGTACCAGAACAAACCGTAGCCATTGAAGAAGAACCATTAGATTCTAATACTTCAGATACAACTCTTACTGTATAAGGACAATCAGCAGGAATCATTCCTTTTAATGCACGTTGTGCTAAGTTACCATGTCCAACTTCTCTACGAGAAGTTCCACGAATTGGTCTTGCTTCTCCAGTACAAAAAGGAGGGAAGTTATAATGTAAATAGAAATTTTCTTCACCTTCATAGGATGGCATATCTATTTTGTTTGCATCTCTAGAAGTTCCTAAAGTTACCGTAGCTAAAGCTTGAGTTTCCCCACGTGTAAAAATTGAAGAACCGTGAGTAGATGGTAAATAATCAACTTCACACCAAATTGGTCTAATTTCGTCAGTCTTACGACCGTCTAAACGTAAACCTTCATTTAAAGTTAAATCTCTAATCGCAGCTTTTTCCGCTTTGCGATAATAATCGGAAACTAAACCACCGTAATCTGCTAATTCTTCTTCAGAAAATGTTGCTTTAATATCTTCTTTTATTTGTTTAAATGCAGCAGTTCTTTCATGTTTAGCAGATCCAGCATTTGCAATAGCATACACTTTATCATAAGCCATGTCATGAACTTTCTTCATTAAATCTTCTTCTACTCTTTCTCCTTCATATTCACGAACTTCTTTCTTTCCAAATGCTTCAGCTAATCTTAATTGAGCAGCACATTGTACTTTAATAGCTTCGTGTGCAAACTTAATAGCATCCGCCATTTCGTCTTCAGAAATCTCATCCATTTCACCTTCTACCATCATTACTGAATCTGCAGAAGCACCAATCATCATGTCTAAATCAGATTCTGCTAATTGAGCACGTGTTGGGTTGATTACAAATTCACCATTAACACGACCAACTCTTGCTTCAGAGATTGCGCATTCGAATGGAAAATCTGATAATTGAATAGCAGCAGAAGCAGCTAGTCCTGCCATTGCATCTGGCATAACGTCATCGTCATGAGACATTAATTGAATCATCACTTGTGTTTCTGCAGTATAATCTTTTGGGAATAATGGACGTAATACACGATCCACTAAACGCATAGTTAATACTTCACCGTCACTTGGTCTTGCTTCTCTTTTAAAGAAACCTCCAGGATAACGACCAGCAGCAGCGAATTTTTCTCTATAATCTACTGTTAATGGTAGAAAACCAAGGTCTTTTTGTTCGTAATTGGAAACTACTGTACATAACATCATACATTTTCCTGACTGCACTACAACGCTACCATGAGCTTGTTTTGCTAATTTTCCGGTTTCGATAGAAATTTCTCTACCATCACCAAGGTCAATGACCTCTCTAAATACTTTTGGAATCATAAATTTTTTAATTTTGCACTAATAATTTAAGTGCAGTTAACAATGGTCAATATTCGCATCTGCGAATACAGTTGTTGTGCTGTGTGTAGTTGACCAATGAAAAACCTACTGGTAGCTTTTCTGTTTAAATACTTGCCAATGCAAGTGCTTTATAAATATTGAGTGTAAAGTTTTATTGTTACACTTTCTCCTTTTAAAAAAGAGTTGCCTGATAAATCAGGAATTAAAAAAGGGAGCACAAGGCTCCCAATACTATTACTTACGTAAACTCAATTTTTTAACAATTGCACGATATCTCATAATATCTTTTTTCATGAGATAATTTAAAAGAGATCGTCTTTTACCTACTAACATTACCAAAGAACGTTCTGTATTGTAATCCTTATGGTTTTTTCTTAGATGTTGAGTTAAATGCTCGATACGGTAGGTGAATAAAGCAATTTGCCCTTCAGCTGATCCAGAGTCTTTTTCAGACTTACCGTGTTTTTTGAAAATTTTTCCTTTTTCTTCTGGTGATAAATACATGCCAATATTAGTTTAATGATTTTTATGTACAGATTACCGCTATGATAATCAGGCAGCAAAGATATTGCTTTTCTATAATATACCTAATAGAATTAATGCTTTATTTTAATAGACAAAAAGTATTTCTTTTTATTATTGAAAGACATAAGTTACTCTACAGTAGTTTTTATAATGATCAATAAATAAATATTAATAAAACCTGTATTACAACTAACTAACTTTATGCCAAATTTTCTCTAAGTGGACGGTTTAATATTAAATCGATATATAGATTTACTTTGGATTTTAAATCTTTTCTATGAGTAATGAAATCTAAAAAGCCGTGTTCTTGTAAAAACTCTGCTCTTTGAAAACCTTCAGGTAACTCTTTTCCAGTAGTATCTCTAACTACACGAGGTCCAGCAAAAGCGACTAATGCTCCTGGTTCACTAATATTAATATCACCTAGCATAGCGAAAGATGCAGTTGTTCCTCCTGTAGTAGGATCTGTACAAAGAGATATGTAAGGTATTTTTGCTTCAGCAAGTTGTGCTAGTTTAACAGAGGTTTTTGCTAATTGCATTAAAGATAAAGCAGCTTCCATCATTCTAGCCCCACCACTTTTTGAAATGATCATGAACGGTAATTTCTGGTTGATTGCATAACCAGCAGCCCGGGCAATTTTTTCTCCGACAACACTGCCCATAGATCCGCCAATAAAACTAAAGTCCATACAAGCTATAACTATGTCTTTTCCCATGGATTCACCAACTGCAGTTCTAACAGCATCCTTTAGCTTGGTTTTTTCTTGAGCATCTTTTAATCGATCAGAATATTTTTTAGTATCCTTAAATTTTAAAGGATCTTTTGATGTTAACTTTGGATTTAATTCTTTGTAGTTTCCATCAAATAAGATATCGAAATACTCGTTACTTCCTATTCTTACATGATAGCCGTCTTCAGGACTTACATAAAAATTCTTCCCCAATTGTTCTGTGTCTACTATTTTTCCAGTAGGGGACTTATACCAAAGTCCTTTTGGGACATCTTTTTTTAATTCGGTAGGAGTTTGAATCCCTTTTTTTGTTCTTTTAAACCAACTCATAGTTTGTAAGGTTTTACATTTTAAATGGTTATTTGTTTATAAAATGTTGGGCAATTTATTTAAATAAAAATAGAAAGTCAACTAATAAATGCTGAAAAATCGATTTATAAGGTGTTTACGTTGTTAAGGTCTTTAAAAGCTTGTATTAATCTTTTTTTGAGGGTAAGTTCACCTTCACGGAGCCATTTTCTTGGGTCATAGTATTTTTTGTTTGGTAAATCAGCTCCATCGGGGTTACCAATTTGGGTTTTTAAGTATGCTACATTATCATTCATATAGTCACGGATACCTTCATTAAAGGCAAATTGTAAATCGGTGTCAATATTCATTTTTATGACACCATAACCAATGGCTTCACGAATTTCTTCCAAAGTTGAACCACTTCCCCCATGAAATACAAAATCGATTGGATTGTTTCCAGTTTTATATTTATTTTGAACGAATTCTTGGGAATTTTTTAATATAATTGGAGTCAATTCAACATTTCCGGGTTTATAAACTCCATGAACATTACCGAAAGCTGCTGCGATTGTAAATTGATCGCTCACTTTCATTAATTCTTCATAAGCATAAGCTACTTCTTCTGGTTGAGTATAAAGTTTTGAAGAATCTACACCACTATTATCAACACCATCCTCTTCTCCTCCTGTGATACCTAATTCTATTTCAAGGGTCATGCCTATTTTAGACATTCTCTCTAAGTATTTTTTGCAAATTTCAATATTTTCTTCTATCGGTTCTTCTGAAAGATCAATCATATGAGAACTATAAAGAGGGGATCCTGTATGCTTGAAGTGTTCTTCACTAGCGTCTAATAATCCATCTATCCAAGGCAATAGTTTTTTTGCACAATGATCGGTATGCATAATAACGGTTGCTCCATAAACTTTAGCCAATTCATGTACATGCTTTGCACCTGAAATACCTCCAGCAATAGCAGCTTTTTGATTTTCATTGCTAAGTCCTTTTCCGGCATTGAAATGAGCTCCACCATTAGAAAATTGAATAATAACAGGTGAATTTAATTCAGCAGCAGTTTCTAAAACAGTATTTATCGTGTTTGATCCTGTTACGTTTACTGCGGGTAAAGCAAATCCTTTTTCCTTAGCAAATTGATGTATTTTTTGAACTTCTTTTCCGGTAGCAATACCTGGCTTGATAGTATGACTCATTATAGTAAATTTATAAGGCTAAAATAATAAAATTTAATGATTTAAAATGGATAGTTGATTCCAATATTATATACGGCATTTCCGAAATTATAATCAGTAAACCATCTGTTTCCTTTTTGATAAAAGGGATTGTATGTTTTAAAACCAATATCTAATCTAAAAACAAAAAAACCAAAATCATAACGCAAACCAAAACCAGATGAAACCGCAGTATTTTCAAGATCTTTTAGGCTAGTAAAAGTTCTTGCAGGATCCTTAATATTATCTAAAACATTCCAAATATTACCAGCATCAACAAATAAAGCTCCGTAAAAATTTCCAACTAATTTAAAACGATATTCTCCATTTAAAGTTATTTTAAAATTAGCTTCATTAAAATCTAAAATACCTCCACTTCTTCCTGGACCAAGGCTATAGGCTTGCCAACCTCTATTGTCATTTCCTCCACCTGCAAAATAACTTCTGGTGAAAGGAATACTAGTACTATTTCCATAGGGAATGGCAACACCTATAAAACTTCTAAAAGCTAGTTTGTTTTCATAATTTAAATCCCAATGTTTTATATATTCTGCTTCTGCTTTCACATAATGAGAAAATGCCACATTACCAATGGTATAAGTCCCTAATGTGTCTTTTTTTGCTCCAAATATTTTCACCAATTCATTAGTTATAAGCCCTGCAGATTCAACTTTCCAACGTACTCTGTAAAATGAATTGTCTTTATTGTTTTCTCTTGTATCTCTTGTCCATGTATAATTTATGGCAATTATTAAATTGTTTTCAGTAAGTCTTTGTTGTCTTTCTGAAATACTTAACACTTCATTTTGATCTTCGGCACTTAAATCTAGATCATTATTTTGGCCTAAGGCAAGTCTTATAAAAGAATTTGTTTCTTCTGGTATTAAAAGTTGTTGAGTTTCTGAGTTTTCAAATTCATATCCAGAATCTACTGCAATACCATTCAAGATATTATAAGAACTTGTATAAACATTATAATAATTTTCAGGATTAAGATTCTTTACAAACTGGATATTTAATAAATCTAAATAATTACTTCTTTTAATTTTTGGATTCCATCGATAATTATAAATTAAGTTGATGTTTTGACGGTCTAAACCAATATTATTTTGATTTGTAAATCCAACAGTAGCTGAGGTAGACGGAGACATAGATTTTGGAATAAATCGATCTGTTTTTATCGGAAAAATAATCCTTGGAAATATTAGTGTCATGTCAGCACCAATGTCTGAATTATTAAAAAACCTACTTTTATTATTTCCAGCATCTTTAGAGGATCCGACTCTGCCTTTAGCTGAAATTTCTAATACTTCTGCTCTTCTAAAAACATTTCTAATGGAAAAAGAAGCTTTAAACCCGATACCAAACTGCTGTATTGTTGAGGTAAAAGCATCAAGATCTAATCCTAATGAATATTTTTTACGAGAGGTTAATAATATAGTTGCTATAAGATCTGTTCCAGTACTATCTTTAGGATCTTCAATGTAGGATATCTTTGGGTATTTAAATATTTTTAAATCACTAATTTGCCTGTAGGTTAGGCTTCGTTCTGATTCTTTAAATATTTTTCCTGGTGAAATGGCTATTGCATCGGTGATTGCTTTAGGGAAAAATTTAAGTTTTTCATAACTATAAAGATGATATCCATTAAAAAAAGTAGAGTCTATTATAGTTTTATTTCTGTTCTTATAGTTATAATCAGATACTATTTGAACCTCACTAATTCTATGTATTTTAAAAGGTTCTGAACGAACAGTATCATTTTTTCTTATTTTTCTATCTGAAATTTTATAAATAATATCCACTTTATGATCCGTTTTAACAGAATCTGCTTCAAATTCTATATAACTTTGATCAAAATAAAATAATCCAGCGTTTCTAAAGTTTCTAGAAATTCGTTCTCTTTCATTATTAAAATCATTTGTTGAATATTGTTTTTCTGGTATTATTAATGACTGATTCTTAATGATTTGAAATAATGAATCGACTACGGGAGAACTTAATTCTTCCCCTATAGTTCCAATTAAATAAGGCTTGTGTTTTTTTATATAATATGTAATTGATGCTCTTTTGTTTTTAATAGTATCAATTTTGTAGCTAGACTCTGTATTGAACCATCCAAAGCTTGAATAATAGTTGTTAATAAATATAATATTTTTTTTTAATATTTTTTTACTAATAATCGTTGGTTCTTTTCCTATTTTTTGAATCCATTTATTTATACCAATGTAGTTAGAAGCTATTTTATCTACTTGTTTTTGTGAGTAGATATTATTCATTCTTTTTATCCTGTTAGGCTTCTGGTGTTCCCACTTTTGAAAAGTTGAATCGGGTTGTAAATTTGCGAGATTATAAATTTGAAGGCCTAAGGGAAATCCAATAATTTTTTTATTGGGTTGTTGGAATAATAAACTTTTAACTCTAAATTCTTTATTGACAGTACTGTCAATAATAATTGTGTTCTTTGTAAGTAGAAATTTATTCTTTGGAACATGCTTTACTGAATCGCAAGAAATAATTAATATAATTAATCCTAAAAATAATGATATTTTTGTAAAAGCTTGGTTCAAGTTCCTAAATTTATTAACGTCAAAAATACATGATTTTGTTCAGCAAAACTCAAATAAAATTAATAACAAGTTTACAGCAAAAAAAGTACCGAAATAAATTGGGATTATTTGTTGCAGAAGGACCAAAAGTTATTAATGAGTTAATAACTGCTAAACTGCAATTGCATTCTTTATATTCTACTGTTGATCGATTGTTTGAAGACCAAAGTGTTCAGATTGTTTCAGAAAAAGAGCTTTCAAAAATTACTGCCTTGAAAAATGCGAATAATTCTTTAGCAGTCTTTAAAATTCCTGACAAAAAACCCTATGTTGAAAACGAAATAACTGTTGTATTAGATGCCATTCAGGATCCAGGTAATTTAGGTACCATCATTAGGTTATGTGATTGGTTCGATGTTAAAAATTTAATATGCTCATTAAATACAGTTGATTGCTTTAATCCTAAAGTCATTCAAGCCACTATGGGTTCTATCGTTAGAGTTAATATTGTGTACACAGCTATTGAAGAATTTATTTTGGAAAGAAATTCACCAGTTTATATTGGGGCAATGAACGGGACTAATATTTATAAAGAGAATTTACCGGATAACGCTATAATTGTAGTTGGAAATGAAGCAAATGGTGTTTCAACTAAAATTATGAATCTTGTTAGTAATAAGGTAGCTATTCCACAATTTGGAATTAATAAAGAGACTGAAAGCTTAAATGTAGCAACCGCTACTGCAATACTTTTAAGTGAATTTAAAAGAATTACTGTATCGTAAAGTTTATAAAAACTCCTCTTGAAGACATCTTTTCAACATTACTAGTCCAACGACTGTTTGGGTTGTTATCTCTAACTAATTCATCATTCATTCCAAAAACACCACGAATGGATGGTGTGAATTTGAAATAATATAAATAGAAATCGATACCAAAGCCTAATTCATAATTATAGTTTGATGCTGTAGTTCTAAATCGACCAGTCTCATTGTCTTCAGGATTACCTTCGTTACTTGCTAAATTAAATGATGTTGAAAACCCACCGATTATAAATGGTTTTATGTTATTGAGTCTTTTTGTAGATACTTTTAATAATAATGGGATATGTATGTAGGTTGCCTTTACTTCTCTTAAATTATCACTTATTTCATCAAAACCCGGAAATAAAAAGTTTCGGGAAGTAAAACTAAGGCCTGGTTCTAATCTTAAATCAAGATAATTATTAATGCGTAAATTACCTAAAAGGCCAACGTTAAAGCCCGCTTCTCCTAAAACTAGAATATCTGTGTTATCACCTTGAGTTTGTTCTTTGTAATCAAAATTATAAGAGTAATCGTTGAATCCTAAGAAATATCCCCAAGAAAGAGCTTTCATATCATTGTTTGCTCCATTTAATAATTTTTCATTACTAAATAATTGCGCATTCACATTTTGGTTAAAAAATGATAACATAAATACAAAAAATAGTTTTTTCATAATTATTTGGTAGCGGTATAAATTGTTGCAACGCCAAAAGTTTGAGGATTATTTATCACATTTATAAACCCAATTTTTCGTAAAATATTGTTTAGTTTTTCACCATAAGGAAAAACAGAGGCACTTTCGCTTAAATAATTATAGGCAGCTTTGTCTTTTGAGAATAATTTTCCGATTAAAGGAAGTACTATTTTTGAATGAATTTTATATCCTTGTTTAAATATAAAACTGGTGGGAATGGAAGTTTCTAAAATTATAAACAATCCATTAGGTTTTAAAACTCTTAGTATTTCTGACAAACCTTTTTCTAAATTTTCAAAATTTCTAATGCCAAATGAAACCGTGATGGCATCAAACATATTGTCTTTAAATGGTAATGCCTCTGAATCTCCTTTAATAAATTCAAGCTTATTTTTTAATGTGGTATCAGTAACTTTTTTTCTAGCTATTGACAGCATTCCTTCAGATAAATCGAATCCAATTATTTTTGTTGCCGAAGTTTTTTCTGCAAACTTAACTGCCAAATCACCGGTTCCAGTAGCGATATCTAGTATGCTTTCTGGTTGATGTTCGATAATGATTGCTAAAACTTTTTTACGCCATTTAATATCGGTGCCAAAAGAGATTACACGATTAAGACCGTCATAATTCTCCGAAATAGTATCGAACATTTTTTCTACTTGCTCTTTTTTATTAAGGGTAGAATCTTTATAGGGTGTTACTTTTTTATCTATTTTCATAACGATTGCAAAATTACATATTTTTTACTATTTGTTTAGCAGGATTGTGTGAAAATAGATTTGTGATTTTCGAACAGTTATTTTTATTTTATTTATATACATTTGTACTACTTTTAGTTCATCAATTTATTATGAAAATTATAATTGCAGGTGCTGGTGAGGTTGGATTTCATTTAGCTAAACTTCTATCTTTCGAGTCACAAGATATTATTTTAATAGATACTGATAGAGAATCCTTAGCGTATGCTAGTTCTCATTTAGATATTAGGGTTGTGCATGGAAATGCCACCTCAATATCAGTATTGAAAGAAGCGAATGTTCAAAATACAGATTTGTTAATTGGAGTAACTTCTAGCGAGACTACAAATATTACCACTTGTGTATTAGCCAAGCAATTAGGAGCTAAGCATACGATTGCTAGAATTACTAATACAGAGTTTATTCATAATAAAGATGAAGTAGGTTTTGAAAAAATTGGAATTGATGAATTAATATCTCCAGAATCTCTTGCAGCAAAAGAAATTGAACTTTTATTAAATCAAAGTGCATTTAATGATACGTTTGAGTTTGAAGATGGAGCACTTTTAATGATTGGACTTATTCTTTCTCGGACTACTGCTTTTGTTGGAAAAACGGTTAAAGAAGTTGCCGAATTATATCCAAATTTAGAGTATATGCCAATAGCAATTCAACGTTATGCAACTCAATATACATTAATACCGAGAGGCGATACACAATTTAAGGAAGGTGATCAAGTTTACTTTACAACTACTCAATTAGGAGTAGATGAGATTTATAGATTAACTGGAAAAGTAAAAGTTGAAATAAAAAATGTAATGATTCTTGGTGGAAGTAAAATAGGTACTAAAACAGCAAGAGATTTATGCAAGCATAGTTTTAATGTAAAGCTAGTAGAAAAAGAAAAAGAAAAAGCTTTTGAAATAGCAGACGAATTACCAAATTGTTTGGTGATAAAAGGGGATGGTAGGGATGTGGATTTGTTAGATGAAGAACAAATAAGCGATATGGATGCTTTTATTGCGGTAACAGGAAACAGTGAAACTAACATCATGTCTTGTTTGGTAGCAAAATCTAAAGGTGTTAAAAAAACAATAGCTTTAGTAGAAAACATGGATTATTTTCAGCTTTCACATTCTATTGGAATAGATACACTTATTAATAAAAAACTACTTGCTGCTAATAATATTTTTAGATATATCCGGAAAGGAGAAATTCTAGCTATGACAAAGCTTAACAATATGAATGCAGAAATATTAGAGTTTTTAGTTACTTCTACTTCTAAGGTTTGCAATCAATTAATTAAAAAAATAGACATTCCTCGTTCAGCAATAATAGGAGGGATTGTAAGGAATGGAAAAGGAATGATTGTTCTTGGAGATTTTACAATTATAGCTGGTGATAGGGTAGTGGTTTGTTGCCTTCCTCAGTCTATACAAAAAGTAGAAAAACTTTTTGTATAATGAGTTCATTTGTAAAACTTAATTATAAAATTATTTTCCATTTAATGGGATTACTTATCGGTGTGAACGGTGGGTTTATGCTTTTAGCTACTTTTGTAAGTTATTATTACTCTGATGGAGTAGCTGCTGAAATGTTAGAAGCAAGTATTATAACTATTTTTATAGGGGGAGTTATAATGTTGGTCACAAAAAATAAGCGAAAAGAACTTCAAAAAAGAGATGGTTATGTAATTGTTACTTTTGGTTGGATCTTTATGTCATTAGCAGGAACCTTGCCTTATATTATCACGGGTGCTATCCCTAGCTTTACAGATGCTTTTTTTGAGACAATGAGTGGATATACCACAACTGGTGCTTCTATTTTAAATGATATAGAAAGTATCCCTTATGGCGTATTATTTTGGAGAAGTATTACGCATTGGATAGGAGGGATGGGAATTATTGTATTAGCGATTGCTATATTACCATTATTGGGAATTGGAGGTATGGAATTATTTGCAGCTGAAGCTCCTGGTCCTAGTAGTGATAAATTACATCCCAGAATAACAGATACTGCAAAAAGACTTTGGTTAATTTATGTAGGTTATACCCTTGCAGAAACTATATTGCTAAAGTTAGCAGGAATGAGCATGTTTGATGCTGTTAACCATTCGTTAAGTACTTTAAGTACTGGTGGTTTTTCAACAAAAAATGCAAGTATGGCCTATTGGAATGATCAGCCATTAATACAATATATAGTTATTGTTTTTATGTTTTTAGCGGGAACTAACTTCGTATTAAGTTATTTTGCTTTTAAAACAAAATTTAGTAAGATTTTACGTAATGAGGAATTTAAGTTTTACGTCATTTCTATTGTTATTTTTACATTAATGGCTTCTTTAATCATTTACTTTCAAACAGATATTACCCAATCAACAATAAATCATCCTATGGTTTGGGGAAGGTATGAGAGTAGTTTCCGTCATAGTGCTTTTCAAATAATAGCAATTATAACAACTACAGGTTTTGTAAGTGCAGATTATACCTTATGGACTCCTTTTTTAACAGTATTCTTTTTTGGACTTATGTTCTTGGGTGGATCTGCAGGGTCTACAGCTGGTGGTATAAAAATAGTCCGACATATTATATTGATAAAAAATGGATTGATAGAGTTTCGACGCTCTTTACATCCCAGGGCTGTATTGCCAGTAAGATATAATACAAAAGCAGTTCAGCAACCGATTGTATTAAATATACTTGGTTTTTTTATACTCTACTTTTTGTCTTTTATAATGGGAGTATTAGTTTTTTCGCTTTTGGGACTAGATTTTCAAACTGCACTCGGCGGAGCGGCTTCTAGTTTAGGTAATATTGGACCTGCCCTAGGCGATTTAGGACCTATTAATAATCACGCATCTTTATCTAACCCAGCTAAATGGTGGTCAGCTTTTTTAATGTTAATAGGACGTTTGGAATTATTTACTGTTTTAATATTATTTACTCCTTATTTCTGGAGGAATAGGTAAATAATTTTATAGTTAATCTGTTATCTCGAAAATTAGGTAAGTGCTTTTTTTATTCTTTTAAGCGCTTCAGTGATATTTTCCTCAGAAGCAGCATACGAAATACGAATACAATTAGGGCTGCCAAATGCATCTCCAGTTACAGTAGCTACATTAGCTTTTTCTAACAAATACATCGATAAATCTGATGCATTATTAATCTTAACTCCTTGAATTTCTTTTCCGAAGAAAGTTGAAATATCAGGAAATACATAAAAGGCACCTTGTGGTTGATTGGTCTTAAATCCTGGAATTTCAGATAGCAAGCCAAGTATTAATTTTCGACGTTTTTTAAAAGCATCAATCATATACTGTATTTTACTGGGAGAACTTTCAAGAGCAATAATAGTTGCTCGCTGTGCAATACAATTAGCTCCACTAGTAATTTGCCCCTGCATCTTGTTACAAGCACGAGCAATCCATTCTGGACCTCCAATATATCCTATACGCCATCCAGTCATTGAATAGGCTTTTGAAACACCGTTAACAACCACAGTTCTATCATACATGTCTTCAAAAACAGCCATAGAAGCATGGTTGTTAGTAAAGTTTATATGCTCGTAAATTTCATCACTTATCACAACTATATTTGGATAATCAACTAAAACATCAGCCAATGCACGTAATTCTTCTTTAGTGTAAACAGATCCGCTTGGGTTACAAGGAGAACTATAAATTATCATTTTTGTTTTTGGCGTAATAGCTGCTTTTAAACTTTCTGGAGTTATTTTAAAATCAGATTCAATGGATGTTGGAATTTCAACTGGAATCCCTCCTGCTAATTTACTAATATCGCTATAACTTACCCAATAAGGGGCAGGAAGTAGTACTTCATCTCCTTCGTTTAATAATACCATTGCTAGGTTAGCAAGGGACTGCTTTGCGCCTGTAGAAACAACAATTTGATTGGGTTTGTAATCTAAATCGTTATCACGTTTAAATTTTGTGATGATAGCTTTTTTTAAATCAGCATAGCCATCTACTGGTGTGTAAGAATGGTAGTTTTCATTAACAGCGTTAATGGCAGCGTCTTTAACAAAGTCTGGTATGTTAAAATCTGGTTCTCCAAGACTTAATCCTATTATATCTTTTCCTTCTTCTCTTAATTCTCTGGCTTTCGCAGCCATCGCTAAAGTGGCAGAAGTTGCCATTGCATTGATTCGTTTAGAAAGGTTCGGATTCATGATAAAACTATACTGCTAATGGCTCATCGCCTAATGATTTTAATTGTCTAAAATGTTCTAAAATTGCTTCCCTTGTAGTTTTGTATTCATTGTATGGTAAATTAAACTCCAGAGCAGTTTCTTTTACAATTTTAGCTATTTTCCCATAATGAATATGTGATATATGGGGAAATACGTGATGCTCTACTTGATGGTTTAAGCCACCCGTATACCAAGAAATGAATATATTTGTAGGAGCAAAATTCGAAGTTGTGTAAAATTGGTGCATTGCCCAAGTATGTTTCATGTTACCATTTTCGTCTGGTAATGGCATCTCTGTTTTCGGAACCACATGAGCAAGCTGGAAAACAACACTTAATATTATTCCTGCAGTATAATGCATTACAAAGAAGCCAATTAATACTTTCCACCAAGCAATGTCTAACACTGAAATTGGTAAAACAATCCAAACCGCATAATAAATAACTTTAGAAATTATAAGTTTAGTCCATTCTGCAGCTGGGTTGGGAAACTTTCCGTAAGACAACTTACGTTTCAGGTAACTGTTCATTTGTTTGAAATCGGTAGTTATTGCCCAATTGATAGTTAATAGCCCATAAAGGAAAAAAGAATAAAATTTTTGAAACTTATGAATGTTAATCCATTTTGAATGTTTTGAGAAGCGAATAACTCTACCGGCATCAATATCTTCGTCTTGACCTTGAATGTTTGTAAAAGTATGATGTAAAACATTGTGTTGTACTTTCCAATTGTAGACATTGCCTGCTAAAATATAAATACTACTCCCCATTAATTTATTTACCCATTTTTTACTTGAAAATGCGTCGTGATTACTGTCGTGCATCACATTCATTCCTACACCAGCCAGCCCAATTCCTATGACAACTGTTAGTAGTAATAATGTCCATTGTGGCATCGAAACCGTTAAAATTAATATTAAAGGAATAAAAAACAAAGAAAACATTATAATGGCTTTAATGTATAATTTCCAATTTCCAGTTTTAACGATGTTATTTTCTTTGAAATATTGATTCACTCTTTTGTTTAAAGTTTTAAAAAACTTTGTAGAATCTGACCTAGAGAAAGTTACTTGATAATAAATTAATATGTAAAATTACGCTTCTTAAATGAATAACGTATAATTCTTAATGTTATTTTTTAACAAAGATAAGTTACTTTTACAGAATATTATTTATTATGAAATTAATACAAAAATACTTCCCAGATTTAACAGATCAACAAATAGAACAATTTGAACAATTAAAAGGTTTGTATAAAGATTGGAACTTAAAAATAAATGTAGTTTCTAGAAAAGATATCGATGAATTATATATACGCCATGTCCTACACTCTCTAGGGATTGCAAAGGTAATGCAGTTTCAATCTGGATCAAGAATATTGGATGTTGGAACTGGTGGAGGTTTTCCTGGGATTCCTTTGGCAATTCTTTTCCCAGAAGTCCAGTTTCATTTGGTTGATAGTATTGCAAAGAAAATTAAAGTAGTAAATGAGGTAGTAGATGGTTTAAATATTCAGAATGTAAAATCTACAAATGGAAGAGTAGAAACTATTAATGACCAATACGACTTTATCATTAGTAGAGCAGTTGCTCAAATGGAAACTTTTGTACGATGGGTTAAGTATTCTGTCACAAAAAAAAATAATCATACATTGAAAAATGGTATTCTTTATTTAAAAGGAGGAGATCTTACTGAAGAATTATCCTTGTTTCCTAAAGCTAAAATTTACCCTTTATCAGGTTTTTTCGAAGAAGATTTTTTTGAAACTAAAACTGTTGTTCATTTACCATTGAAATTCAAAAAAGAAAAACAGTAATTTTTTAACTTTCATAAAAAAAAACTCCGAAGAATCCTTCGGAGTTTTTTTTATGAAAATTTAATTTTATCTATTAATAATAAATTTTTCTATTTTATTTTGACCATTATTTGAAATCTTAATTAAATAAGTTCCATTAGATAAACTTGAAACGTTTAACTGTTTGTTGCTAGATATAATATTTTCAGATAAGATAACTCTTCCTAATAAGTCGTAAACTTCTATTGTTGAATTTTCAGCATTTTCAATATTTAAAACTGAACTAACAGGATTTGGATACATAATTACACCATTCAAAATACTATTATTGTTAGCAAGTACAACTTCATTTACAATAAATGAAACTGCACCACCAGCACCGTAATTTCCTGGTGAATTATAGATAACTTCGTTGTTACTGTCATAAACTACCACAGATCCACTACCGTTTTCACCAGTATCTATTAGTCTAAATTCATGACAACCTTCAGTAGGTACATTAATTTCTTCATTAATTGAAGTGTTGTTTTCATAGGGTCCACCACTCTCAATTATTTCTCCAGAAGGATCTTTAACAAACCAAGTTGTTTCACTTCCATTGTTATCTGTATTTAGAATAATTGTAAAGAAACCAGAATGAGTAACTTCTGTTTCGCCAAAAGTATTTGAAACCTCATTATTGGTATTATCATCATCATCTGAAATTGAGATGTTAATAGTATTTGTACTTTCTATTGTGTATGGGATTCCTGGTAATTGAACAACTTCTTCTTCAAAAACACCTAAGCTTCCATTCCAAGTATATGTTTCTATACTTCCACTATTAATTGAATATTCAAAATCAATTGATGTTAAAAGATTATTCCCATTATTTTGGATAATAACTCTAGGTCCAAAGTCAAGACCACATTGATCGTTTATTTCTTCTAATCCTACTAAATTAGTGTCATTGTCTAAAGGTAAATTAGTAAATGTGGGGTAAGTTCCGTTTCCACTCACTATGTATTGTTCCGTTTCAGTTACAAAAACAACTATTTCTAAATCCTGTAATACTACTGGAATATTGTTATAAGCTGCTGGGATTGTATATGTAAAAGTTTCATCATACAATGATTCTTCCGTTGTATTAGCAATTGTTTCACCCCATTGGCCAGTTACCATATGCACAAGTCTATGCATGTGATTGTAATTGTTTCCTTGACCTCCTCCTGTTTGAGGTCCAGCAGTATTGTTCTGTAGTAAAGCAATGTTGAGTAAATTAGTGCTCTCTGGGCTATCTCCAGTATAGTATGCTTCTACATGAACGATTAGTTCACCAGAACTCATATCAATAGCAGCTTCTACGCCTACATTTACATAAGATGGCTCATTTAAAGTGATGTTTGTAGCATTTCCCCAACTACCTCTACTCATTGCAGTTGTTCCTGAAGCTCCTTGCTCCAAACCTGGGAAATTTGTACGGTTTACAGTACCTGCAGGATATCCAACTAATCCAGATTGTGAAGAAATAGCTGTACCAAAGGGAGTCCTGAAATCTGGATCACTACCGTTAGGATTAGCATAGCCACCTTCATGGATATTAATTAAAAATACTTCTCCAGCATAATTGTCTTGAATGCCCTGTGCAATGGCATGTCCATCTGGACAAAAAGTACAGTAAATACCTGTAAATTCCTCTAATATTATTTTTTTATTTTCTGAGGAAGTACTCACTATGGTTTGGCCATACGTAGATAGTGCAAAAAAAGTAAATAGTACACTTAGTAATAATTTTTTCATGGGGATTTTTTTTAAGATATAAATAAAATATACCAACGATATCTTACTTAATTTGGTGAATGTTTTTTTTTGTTTTATGTAATCAATTTTTAAAGATTGATTAATTTGTAATTGTTATAATTTCTGTGGATTTTATTTATTAACAATAAATTTATCAGTGATTACTTTATTGTTATTTGTAATTTTAATCAGGTAAGTTCCAATAGGTAAATTTGAAACATTTAATTGGTTGTTGATAGAGATGTTATTTTCAAATAACACAACTCTTCCCAATAAATCGTAAACTTCAATTGATGAGTTTTCTGCGTTTTCAATATTTAAAATCGTATTGGTTGGGTTTGGATAAATAATGACGTTTTGTAAATTGTTGTCATTTACACTTAATGATCCAATTGTTCTAAAAAAAACTTCTTCTCCTTCCCCATAATTTCCTGGTGTATTATAAACCACCTCATTTTCAGAATCATACAATACAATAGATCCACCTCCATTTTCCGCAGCATCAAAAACTCTAAATCTGTAACAATTTTCAGCCAATTCAAAAGCTTCAATAACGCTTTCATTGTTTGCATATGGCCCACCACTATATATTATTTCATCATTTGAATTCATTATGTCCCATGTACATTGACTTCCTGCATTATCAGTGTTCAATATCATGTTAATAGTATTTGTGAACTGATTAGCAATATTGAATTCATAAGCAATTTCATTATCTGTATTGTCATCATCATCAGATATCGAAATATTAATGGTATTTATTTCTTCAGTTGTATAAGAAATAAAAGGAAGTTCAATGGATTCGTTTTGTAATGATAGGAGTAACCCAGTCCAATTATAAACTTGTGGAGTTCCTCCATTAACGGAGTAAGTTATTTCAACTTCTGTAAGATCATTTTCTCCGAAATTTTGAATATTAACAGTAGGCATAATATCAAATCCGCATTGAGGTAAAATAGTTTCCACATACTTAATTCTAGCATTGTTTTCATCAGCAAAATTAGAATACGTTGGATAAACACCACTTCCACTTGGAATGTCTTTTTGAGTTTCAGTTATAAAGGCAACTACTTCCAAATCTTCAATGGCAACAGGAACACCGTTGTAGTCGCTTGGGATTGTATAAGTGTATGTTTCATCTATAAATGTACCTTCTGTTGTTGTCGATATAGTTTCACCCCATTGTCCAGTTATTAACCAAACCAACCGATGCATGTGATTGTATTCTAAAGTGTTTTCTACGGTTCCCGTATAATCTGTTTGTGGTCCTAATGTATTGTTTTGTAAAAGAGCAATATTTAAAAGATTGCTGCTTTCAGGACTATCTGAAGTGTAAAACGCTTCTAAATGGACAGTCATTTCATTAGTTTGTACATCAATATCTGCTTCAATACCTAGATTTACGTTAGAATCTTGTCCTAGGACAGAATTAGCAGCTCCATTCCAGGAACCTCTTCCTAAAGCATTAGAGTTGCGATTTATAGTTCCAGAAGGATAAAAATTTGCTCCAACTTGACCAGCTAAAGCATTCCCAAAAGGTGTTCTGAAGTCCGGCTGTCCATTACCAGGATTTGAAAAGCCTCCTTGATGTATGTTTATTAAAAAAACATTTTCTGGATTATTATTTTGAATATTTTGAGCAATTATATGTCCATCAGGACACCATCCACAACTTATTCCAGTGAATTCTTCTAAAACCACCTTTTTGTTTTCTGGTGAAGTACTCACTATGGTTTGGCAATGCATTACTAAAGTTATCATAAATAGTAAAGCAAATGTGTAGTGTTTCTTTTTCATTTTTTTTATTTTTTTTAAAGATAGAACAAAGTTTATTAGTTTAAGAAGAATATTCTCTAATTAATTACTATTACTAGAAAAGTAATAAATTTGTAGTAATAATTTTGTACTAAAAATTTGTAAAAAATTAACTACATTTGTAAAAAAAAATAAATAAAATGAAAAAAATCTTATTATTATTAACCTTAATATTTACAGCTTTTACAATGAATGCTCAGTATGAGGTTGAAGACCAATTTGGAAATGAAATTATTGATGGAATGGTTGTTGAATTTAGCGATTATGGAGTGTCTAATGCTTCATTGAATTTCTTTATCACTAATACTGGACCTGATGAAATTTATATGAGAATTGAATTTGTTAGTGCAGTAAATGCTACTGGAGCTGGTTTTGAATTATGTTTTGGTCAATGTTATATTGATTTGGTAGTAGGACAAACAGTTCCTCCGGTACCACAATTTTTGGCAATAGCGTCAGGAGGAATTACACCTGAAGGTAATCATTTTGCAAATACCCTAGAAGGAACTGAAGTTAAGGATTATGTTTTTAGATTTTATCAAACTGATTCTGATGGTAATGATATAGCTAACAATTTAAGCTTTACGTACCGGTATGATCCAACATTAGGTGTTAACGATCTTAATGATTTGGATATAAGTGTTGCTTCTACGGTTATATTAAATGATATGCAAGTAAATGCTGTTGAAGAATTAAATATGGAAATTTATAACCTTCAAGGAAAATTAGTTAGGAGTGAGAAAATTAACATTGGACAACAACTAATTAATATGTCTAATTTAAGTTCTCAAATGTATATAGTTAAGTTTAGTAATGATGAAGGAGCTTCAAAAACTATTAAAGTTGTTAAAAAATAATAATTTATTGAGTGTTGAATTAATTTTTGTTAAATACATAAAAAACTCCGAGGAATTAATTTCTCGGAGTTTTTTTATTATTTTAATTACCTTTTAGAACTTGGTGGGCTGTTTACTAAAGCTTAAATTTATTACTAGTTAGAAGCTTTTGTTTAATGCTCATTACCCATTATAAGGCTTAGAAAGAAACTGTTAGGTTAGCAGTAACACCGGTGTTTTCAGGAACAAATCTACATACTCCTCCAATACAAATTAAACCTCCTCTTTGTCTGCCGTAATTAACTCCAAGCCTAGTTCTACCTTTAGAGTAGCTTCCTCCTACACTGTAATAATGAATGTCTGTATCTCCATAATTCCAGTTATCAGCAACATATAAGGCAAAACGGGAATTAAAATTATATTCTAAAACTCCAGCAGCCCAATTTTTTCTGTCTTTTTCCGCCCATAAATGTTGGAGGACTAATCGTACAGACTTACTGCCTTCTAATTTATAAGTACCTTCTAGAACAGCAATAGATGCTTCTATGTCCCCTTCGACTTCAAGTGGTCCTCCATAAACAATTCCTTTATCAACAATAACATTTTGAAAAGTTGCAATCGCATTCCATTTTTTGCTTAATTTCTTCTTTACTTCTAGGCTAAAGTCTCTAAATAGTTTAGGGCCTTTTCCGATAAATTTAGCTTCGTACCAACGGTTTTCAATATTATATTCAGCGTCTAATCCAGCCCAATAAGAAAAGTTTGCTGCTATTTTTGTTCCATATTTACCCCCTAAAGCAGTTCCTTTTTTTATCTTATAATATAAATCGATTTGAGCACCAACTTCACCAGCTCTTTGGTCATAACTCTCAATAATTAATCGTGGTTGAGCATTATATACATATATGTTGGTAAGCATATAGTCTTGCTGTTTAGTTAATGCAGGGGTGTAGCTAATTAGTTCTTGGTTGTAAATATTTCCTTCCGCTAGGCGATCTGCATAAAAAGCAAAGTTTTCTAACCTTCTAAAAGTTGCATTAACACCCAATCCTTTTCTTGCATAACCTAAATCTACTTGCATAGCAGTACCATCGTATAACTTATTTGATGATATTTGTCCTTCATTTGCAATTACATCTGGGTCTTTTATAATAGCTTCAATACCTCCATAAAAATCACCAGCTACAAAATTAAATCTACCCCCATAAGCATTTACAGTACTTGGTATGCTATCATTAGTACCGCTACTTTGGTATCTGCCAACATAACTAGCGCCAATGCTCAGTTCAACTTTTTCCATTTTTAAAGCTTCACTAATGTATAAATTTGCATCAATACCTTGAGTAACTCCTTCAGAAACATCAAATCCATTTCGGGTTTTACCATAAACGCCAGTAATATTTAAATAATCCAATGGGGAACAAATAATACGTATACCTTTTATTGCATTATTAATTCCAAGTTGGCGGTCTTCCCAACTGCGCAATATTAACCCGTTTCCAAATTGTTCGTAAAAATAACCAGCAGTAATATCTAATGTTTTGTGTTTAAAATTCAGATAATAGGTTCCTATTCCATTATTGCCATCATAAATTGGAGCATAGCCTAATAAAGCAGCTGGAAGATAGGTTTCGTATTGAACCCCTGCAGTGAACTTACCTAAATTATAGTCTAATCTGAAATAATTGTTTGCTCTAAATTGATCTTCAGGAGCTATAAAGTTAAGTCCTTCATCATTTAAAAGCCATTGAGAGTTTGATTCAAATCCTCCAAAAAAATAGCCTCCATCTTGTGAGAATGTTAGTCCACTATATAAAATAGCAACACATAGTATTATTTTTTTCATTAAAAAAAATTAATTGGTTATAGTATTTTTGTCTAGTTTAAAGGGAAAGCTCTTTAATTTTTTCGTAGAGCTCATCTTCAGATCCGGGGCTGTATCCAGAATGTCTTGATACAATTTTATTGTCTTTAATCACAATAGTAAGTGGTACCGTAGATGCTCCAAGAGCACGTTTTAAATCGTTATTTGTGTCAAGTAAAACCTGATAATCCCATCCTTTACCATTAATTAAAGCTTTTACTCTATTTACAGTACGGCTGTCATCTACAGATATTGCAATTAATTCTACACCTGTTTCTTCCTGCCATTCATCATATACATCACTAATTGCATCTAATTCTTTTATACATGGTACGCACCAAGTTGCCCAAAGAGATACGATAACGACATTATCTTGATCGGTAACTTCCTGAATATTCAAAGTTTTTCCATCCATTGTTTTTAAATCAATACTAGGGATATTGTCTTGAGCATTTGTATTGAATACTAAAAGTATGCTAAAGAGTAATATTATTTTTTTCATTTTTTTTTATTAAGCTGCTAAAATAATTTAAAATTTTAATAAATACATACTCCTTAAAGATTTGTTATTTTTTTAGCATAAAATTCTTTCTCTTTATAATTTCTATTACTTTTGCTTAAATTATTTTTTTTAAAAAATATTCCCATGAAAAATACTTATTATTTTATATTAATTATTGCTTTCGGAACCCTAGTATCTTGTAGTAGATCTGAAGAGAATGTTCCCTTATATCCGCCAACAGCAGTAATTGTTGTTGACGAACTAGTAAGAGAAGCTTCACTTATAAATCAAGAGATACCTTTTAAAATAATTAACGAAGCAGGTGTTGATCTGTCTTTAGAAGCTACTTTTTATGTGGATGGTATAGCAATTAATGGAAATATATTTTCTTCTGAAACTGTTGGAGAGTTTCAAGTTTATGGGGTATACATTGAAAACGGGGTAATTATAACTACAAATACTGAAATTTTTAAGGTAATTATACCAAAAAGAAAAGTTGTAATTGAAGATTATACAGGTACTTGGTGTGGTTTTTGTCCAATAATAACAGCTGCTATAGAGGAAGTTCATGCAGTAACCGATGATATTGCGGTTATTGCTATTCATAAAACTGGTAGTGGTGATCCAGATCTTTTAAATTTCCCTCAAGTTGATGAACTTAGAAATGTATTTGGAGTAACGGGTTATCCTACAGGTAAAATAAACAGAACAACTAACTGGCTTTCTCCTTACAACGCAGAAGATGTATTGGTCATGGCAGGTGCTGATACAAATTTAGCCATTGCTATAATTTCAGAGTTATCTGCAGATAATGAATTGATTGTCGAAGTTGAAGTCGTTTATGAAGATGGTTCTATGTCTGGTGATAAATTGGTGGTTTACCTTTTAGAGAGTGGTGTGATACAAGACCAAATTAATTATTATAATAATGATCAAACAAGTATATATTATCAGTTAGGGAATCCAATAATAGATTTTGTTCATAATGATGGATTAAGAAATTCTCTGACAAATTTAACGGGTGACGAGATTTCAGGTGTTGAAGCATTAAAAACTTTTACAAGAACTTTCAGTTTATCGGTTCCAGAAAATTATAATAATGAAAACCTAAGTATTGTTGCTATGGTTGTTAGTTCTGATAATTCTGCTCGCAACGCTCAATTTGCTGAAGTTGGTGAAAATAAACCATTTGAATAATATGGTAGCAATATAAAAATAAGTAAAAAAAAAGCCTAAGCAATCTACTTAGGCTTTTTTTATTTTAGAAATTTATGATTTATCCTAAAAATGGATATTTGTAGTCAGTTGCAGGTACAAATGTTTCTTTAATGGTTCTTGGAGAAACCCATCTTAACAAATTTAAGATTGAACCAGCCTTGTCGTTTGTTCCAGAACCTCTAGCACCACCGAAGGGTTGTTGTCCAACAACAGCACCTGTTGGTTTGTCATTAATATAGAAGTTACCTGCTGCATTTTCTAAGGCTTTAGTAGCATATTCTGCGGCATATCTATCTACTGATAAAATAGCCCCTGTAAGCGCATATTCTGAAGTGCTATCTACGAGCTCTAGAGTTTCTTCCCAATTCTCAGTATCATAAACGAAAATAGTCATTACTGGACCGAATACTTCCTCAACCATAGTTTTAAACTTAGGATTTGTCGTTACAATAATAGTAGGTTCAATAAAATAGCCTACTGATTTGTCATAATTTCCTCCAGCAATAATCTCAGCATCATCCGCTTTTTTAGCATCATCAATATACGCAGAGATGCGATCAAATGCCTTTTCAGAAATTACAGCATTGATATAGTTTGAAGTGTCCTCAGGAGAACCCATTTTGAAATCTTTAGTATCAGCAACAATTTGTTTTTTTACAGTTGCCCATAAATTTAAGGGTACGTATGCCCGTGAGGCTGCTGAACATTTTTGTCCTTGGAATTCAAAGCCACCTCTCGTAATAGCTGTTGCTACTTCAGCAGCTACTGCTGATTTATGAGCGATTATAAAATCTTTCCCTCCTGTTTCACCAACTATTCTTGGGTACGACTTATACTTTTCAATATTATTTCCTATTTCTTTCCAAAGCTTTCGAAAGACATCAGTACTTCCTGTAAAATGTAATCCTGCAAAATTTTTATCTTGAAAAACAACTTTCGAAATCTCTCTACCACTTACTGTTACCATATTAATTACTCCGTCAGGTAATCCTGCTGCTTGAAATAATTCCATGATTACTTGTGCAGAATAGATTTGTGTTTCTGCGGGTTTCCAAACCACCACATTACCTAGCATAGCAGGAGCTGCGCAAAGGTTAGCGCAGATAGAGGTGAAATTAAAGGGGGTAAGCGCAAATATAAAACCTTCCAGTGGTCTGTGTTCTAGACGATTCCACATCCCTGGTAATGATTCTGGTTGTTCCTTGTACAACTGACTCATGTACTTCACGTTGAATCTAAAGAAATCAATTAGCTCACAAGCAGCATCAATTTCAGCTTGCATTACATTTTTACTTTGTGCAATCATTGTAGCTGCATTCATTTTTGCTCGGAATGGCCCTGCCAGTAAATCAGCAGCCTTTAAAAATATAGAAGCTCTATGTTCCCAGCTCATGTTTGCCCATTTTTTACGAGCAGCCATAGCCGCATCAATAGCGTCGCGTACTTCTTGTTCTCCTCCATAATTTGAGTTTCCAATTACGTGTGAATGCTCATGCGGTGGTGACAGATTTCTTTTGTCATTAGTAAATACTTGTTTATCACCTATATACATAGGAATATCAACAGTAGTATTGTACATTCTTTTGTATTCTGCTAATAGTTCAGTGCGCTCAGGACTTCCTGGTGCGTATGATTTAACTGGTTCGTTTACCGCAATGGGTACTTCAAAAAATCCTTTTCCCATGATATGTTTTTTTATAAATTTAGTTTCACAAAGGTACTAATTTCAATAATGAAACGGAATAGACCAAAAGGAATCTTTTTTCTATTTTACGCTTTAATTAATGATGTAAAACATTAATATGCAGGGTTAACTTTACATTTAATAAAAATTAAGATGTCCAATCCTAGTTTCAATAGCGATGAGTCTGCTAGTCGAAATTACGTTCTGTCATTTATTTAGGATATAAATAATACAAGCTTATTATTTTCGAAAGATGAAATAGCGGGAGGAAATTGGATTGAAGCAAGTGATAAAAAACGAATAATATATTTTAATATTCTTATTAAAATTGATGGATTAAGGCATTTAAATCGTTTTGTTGAAAAGCAAAGATTTTCTTTTAAAATCGAGTTTTATTTTTGAAAAATCTCCATTTTTTATACGTTCAACTCCTTCTTCGGTAATATCAAAACTAATTTGAGTTACATACTTAAAGGAATTGCCTGCTAAATCAGATTTTATTTCTTGAGTATCAGATACTAATATAAATTCATCTTTATCACCTATTAACGTAAGTTTTGCGCCGTTAAATGTCTTAATAATTACATTGCTTAGTATAAAAGTTTCTAAAAACAAATAACCAGATAATTCCTGTAATCCAACATTTAATTGACCGTCTTTAGAAGCACCAATTTTATCTCCTTCTAATTCTTCTGAACTATTCTCATCGGCAGCCTTGTTTTCTAAATAATTTTTTGCCTTTTGTTTTCCTAAGGAAGCTAGTGCAGAACTAATTTTTTTTAAAAAACTCATTGTATAAATTATTTTTTAAAATAAATTTTTATTGTTTTTCACAAAATCTTCAATGGTTTTAAATAAATCTAAAATATCATTTTCAGTATTGGATGGGTTAATCGTAACTAACCTCACAAATGTAACCCCTTTTATGATCCCAAAACCAATAACTAATTCCGCATATTCATATAATAAGGTACAAAGTTTATCTGCAGGGATATTTTTATAATTAAAACATATGGAAATTGAATCATCGTAACTATAAAATGTATAATCTGAATGATCTTTCACGTAATTTATAGCAACATCAGCAAGCATAAATTGATTGTCGACAATAGTTTCTAATCCTTTAGTTCCAATAGATTTCCAAAGTGTCCAAAATTTCAAAGCATTATTTCTTCTTCCACATTGCAATGATGTTTTTCCTAGATTAAAATCATCGCCATCGGTTTGATATAAATAATCAGCTTCTACGGAAAGTGAATCGTATAAATACTTTTTGTCGTTAGTCACTAAAATAGAGCAAGTTAAAGGGGTGCCTATCATTTTGTGAGCATTAAAGACAAATGAATCTGCAAGTTCTAATCCCTGTACTAAATGCTTGTATTTTTTACTAAAAATAACGCTGCCACAATAAGCACCATCTACATGTAACCAAATATTATACTTTTTAGCAATGGATGCAATTTCTTCAATTGGATCAAAGGCTCCGTATACAGTAGTACCTGCAGTTGCATTTATGAAAAATGGCTTTCTGTTGTTTTTGATATCCTCTTGAATGACTTTCTCTAATTCTTCAGGAATAATTTCACCTTTTTCATTAGTTTTTATTTTCCTTAATTGCTCCGTTCCGATTCCAATAATTGCCGCATTTTTTTTAATTGAATAATGGCATGCTTCAGAAGTATAAGCATATATTGGTTCTTGATAACTTTGGCATCTCACTTCTGGACTAACTTTATCTCTTGCCATTAACATTGCAATCATATTGCTAACGGAACCTCCAGAGGTAATGGTCCCTCCGCTTTGTTTGGGGTATTTTATAATTTCGCAAACGCGATTGATTATTTCAATTTCAATACCTACTTGTGGTCCTGCTACCTTGTAGGTGTACATGCTATTATTTAAGATAACAGCTAATAAGTCTCCAAGTGTAGCTTTTGGATTTCTTCCTCCAAATAGCTGATTAAAAAATTTATTAGTTGCTGTTCTAGGAGTATTAAATATAATTTTACTCAAAACTTTTTCGAATTCTTCTTCCGAAATTGCTTCTTCTTCTAATGAAATATTTATTTTATCCCATAATGAATCTGCTTGTAAGGGCTTTATTACAGGTTCATCTATTTCTTTATTTAGTAATTGTGTTGTTAATTTTTGAAATAATTCTAACTCTTTTTTCACAGTTTTTTTTTAAATAAATTAATTAAGAAGTTTGCAAAGATAATGGTTTGTAAACATTATATTTCTCCAAATTGTTTATTTAGTCTAATAATTTAATAATTTTATAGTTTAACAGTTCAAATTAATCATATGTCAATAAATACAATTTCAGAATTAGTTAAAGAAATATCAAGCTCTAAGAAAGAAGAAATTGAAAATATAATAAATAATTTAGCGATTCCTATTAGTGAATTTGAAAAGATTGGTACTTGGGATGAAAATCATTATACCAGAAATTGTATTGCAAGAACCAAAGATTACGAGCTTCTCTTGTTGTGTTGGCAAGCTGGACATGAAACTCCAATACACTGTCATAACGATCAGGATTGTTGGGTTTTTTTAATTGAAGGCGCTATTACTGAAAATCAATATAAAAATAATGAAGCTGAAACTCCAGTTTTAACAGTGAGTAAATTGATGGCAGAAAAAGGGACTTATTTCATTAATGATGATATTGGTTTGCATAGTTTGCATAATTCGAAGAATAAAAGAGCAATGAGTTTACATGTTTATGTAAATCCAATTGAGGAATGTAGTTATTATAGTAAAAAATTAAAAGAGTACAAAACAAAAAATCTAAGTTACGATACACCTGCTATTTTTTAATTTATTGATTATTTATGTTGATGGAGTTTGCTTTACCCATACCAATAATTCGATCATAGCGAGCTCCTAGATCCCTAAAGTAGACTAAAACAGTATATTCATTTTCAGTTTGCCAAAAATTCCCTGATATAGCTCCTTCGTCAACTGTTCCGTCTCTGTTTACTAATACGAATTTATAATTATAAAACCCTTGTTTAAATAATTGACTGTTTATATAGGTGTCTGAAAAGCCATCGTATTCCATATAGGTTGATTCATTTATAGTCCAATTATTGTAATTACCGTATACATGAATTTCTTTATCTGCTATATCCTCAAAATATTGTAAAGCAAAATGTACACGAGCATAATCTGCTTCAATTGCCATATTAGTCATAGCGTCTAATGCCCTTATTTGGTAATTACCATTAATGTCTGGATTATAGGTGTATGGCCTATTAAATCTAGCTATGTTTGTATATAAAAAATTATTGTAAATATCAATTAAGTCTATCCGCCTTATGCTAGAGGTACCTGCTCTAATATCTTTATTGTCAAAGTATAAAAACTCGTTTCCTGCATCAAATGCTGCTGGTTTATCATACCTGTAAATTAATTGAGAGCCAATAGTGTACTGAGGTTTTAAGTTACTGATTGGGTTGTTCAGGTTGCTGTTTTGTAATATTAAAGTTTTAATTGTTTCGTCTGGATTGGTTATTTGTAAATTTGGAGAATCAATCACAAACTGAACTACTTGTTTGGTTTCAATATTTTTTAAATCTCTCGATCTTTTGATAGAAGTAGGTACCGAAACTAAATTTTCAACAATCATAAATCTTCTAGAAAAAACAATTTCTCCGTTATCATCAAAAATAGAAATCATATAATTTCCGCTTTTTGTTAGTTTTCTAGTATCTCTATTAGGGATTTTTAAAGTGTAATGTGAATAACTTTGTAAAGTATTGTATGAGTTTTCGTAATTATAAATTCGAACATCATCAAAACCATCCATATACTCTCCTTTTGTTAAATCGCTTAATGCCCATTCAAAATCATGATGCGTAATTTGATAATAATAATCTGCCTCATTTCCATTTAAATCATCAAATGAAAGGGAAAGTGCTTCCCCTAACCTTATAATTGGTAATTGACTTTGTTCGGTGTCACCTGCAAACTGTATGGTTTTAATATAGTCAGGCTCTATGTGTTCGGCATATTGAGCAATTAAAGAGCTTGAAAAACAAATAATTAAAAGTATGGTGACAATGTGTTTTAACATTTTGATGGATTTAAGATGTTAAATATAGGCAATTATTACACCTAAAATAAGCGGTTTTAATATGCTTTTTATTTTAATAATAAAATTGGAATAAATAGTATGTATAGCAACATATTTATTTAAATTTGCATTCCTTAAAAAGGTATTTTTAAATAGAATTTAAACAAGTACTCTATGTCTAAAGACATTAAGATTAAAAAAGGTCTTAACATCCGATTAAAAGGCGAGGCAAGCAAAACCCTTTCAAATGCACCTCGATCTAAAACGTATGTTATTAGGCCTTCAGAGTTTCATCTTATTACACCAAAACTGAATGTAAAAGAAGGAGCCAAGGTACAAGCTGGAGATGTTATATTTTACTCTAAAACTAATGAAGCAATAAAGTTTGTTTCTCCAGTTAGTGGCACACTCGTAACAATTAAAAGAGGGGCCAAACGTGTAATTAAAGAATTAATAATTGAAGCTGACCAATTAGATACCTACAGAGACAATGGTGTTTTAAATGTAAGCTCCATGAATTCGGATGAAATTAAAAATCATTTATTAGCAACTGGTTGCTGGGCTTTTGTAAAACAAAGACCTTACGATGTAATTGCTAATCCAGATGTAAAGCCAAAAGCTATTTTTATTTCAGCATTAACAACGGCACCATTATCGGCTGATTATGATTTTACCATGTTAGGTAAAGAAAACGAATTACAAGCTGCAGTAACCGCTTTTAGCAAATTAACCGATGGTAGGGTTAATGTTAGTGTTGGTGAAAATTCAAAAAGCGTTTTTGAGGGATTAAATGATATTACAGTACATAAAATGTCTGGAGTTCATCCTGCAGGAAATGTTGGAACACTAATTAATAAGGTGGATCCTGTTAATAAAGGTGAAGTTGTTTGGACCATAACTCCACAAGATTTAGTCATTATTGGAGCGTTATTTTTAACTGGTAAATTTAATGCTAAACGTGTTATTGCATTATCCGGCTCATCATTAAAAAACCCTAAATACTATACCGCTAAAATTGGAGCTGAGGTTTCTACTTTTATATATGATTCAGGATTAAATGAAGAGAATGTAAGAGTTATTAATGGTAATGTTTTGTCCGGTGAAAAAATCGCTCTAAAAGGTCATTTAGGGTATTATTCTGATACCGTTACTGTAATACCAGAAGGAGATGATTATGAGTTTTTTGGTTGGAATAAACCGGTCTTTGATAAAATATCTACTTCAAGAGCTTTGACTTTTTCTTGGTTACAACCCAATAAGGAATACAGCCTAAATACTAACACTAATGGGGAGTACCGTGCATTTGTTATCACAGGTTCCTATGAAGAAGTATTTCCTCTAGATATTTATCCTATGCAAATATTGAAAGCTTGTAAATATGAGGATTTAGATGAAATGGAAGCTTTGGGAATGTACGAAGTCGCTCCTGAAGATTTTGCATTAACAGAATTTGTATGTGTTTCTAAGCAACCGCATCAAGAAATAATAAGAAAAGGTTTAGACTTAATGTATAAAGAGATAGGATAATGGGTTTAAAAAGTAATTTACATAGTTTAAAAGAAAAGTTTAAAGGGACGAAGATGGCTCCTGCGTTTAACGCACTACATACTTTTTTATACTTACCAAATGAGACCACTCATAATGGTACACATATAAAAGCTGCGGATGATTTAAAACGCACCATGAATACGGTAATTATAGCATTATTACCTTGTTTGATTTACGGAATGTTTAATGCCGGTTATCAACATTATTTAGCATTAGGTGAAATTGAAGCTACAAGTGGTTTTTTTGCTGCCACATTTTGGACATGGGACAATTTAATAGTAGGGATGTGGCAAGTACTTCCATTAGTAATTGTTTCTTATGGAGTTGGATTAACGGTAGAATTTTTATTTGCTGTTATAAAAGGGCATGAAGTTGAAGAGGGATATTTAGTTACGGGTATGCTTGTTCCATTAATTGTACCTATTGATATTCCTTTGTGGATGTTGGCAGTAGCAGTTATTTTTGGAGTAGTTATCGGTAAGGAAATATTTGGAGGTACGGGTATGAACATCTTAAACCCAGCATTAACTATTAGAGCTTTCTTATTCTTTTCTTATCCTACTTGGATGTCAGGTGATAAAGTATGGGTTCATGGAGCTGTAGAAAGAGATCAAATGATAGCAGCTGGTGAGGGTCTTGATGCTATTTCAGGAGAAACGATTTTAGGAGCATATGCGCAAAATAATTCTATTGCCTATGATTATTGGGACATGTTTTGGGGACTAATTCCAGGATCGGTAGGTGAAACTTCAAAGTTTTTAATCATAATAGGTGCTTTATTTTTAATTTTTACTAAAGTAGGAAGTTGGAGAATTATTATTTCAACATTAATTGGAGCATTAACGATGGGCTTAATTTTTAATGGGGTAGTTGATGCAGGTTGGATAGGAGATTCCAATAAATTTTATGGATTAATGAATGTACCATTTTGGCAGCACTTAATCATTGGTAGTATTTTATTTGGTGCTGTATATATGGCCACAGATCCTGTGACAGCTTCTCAAACGAATAAAGGAAAATGGATTTATGGATTCTTAATAGGTCTTATTTCTATTATGATTAGAGTATTTAATCCAGCATACCCAGAAGGTGTATTCTTAGCAATATTACTTATGAATGTATTTGCACCAACCATTGATCATTATGTCGTTCAAGGAAATGTAAAAAGAAGGATGAATCGTTTAAAAGTTAAAATTAATTAATTATGGCAATTAACACTGATAAAAATAGTTACACGATCATCTTCGCCATAATAATGGTAGTTGTTGTGGGATCAATATTAGCTTTTGCTTCTCAAGGTTTAAAAGGTAATATTGATGAAAATAAGCGTATTGAGAAGCAACAAAATATTTTATATGCACTGGGAATCAACGATAACGACGAATCAAGTGTAACATTTGTTTCAAAAAGCAAAGTTGCTAAATTGTTTTCAGAAAACATCACTGAACAGCTTGTCATTCAAGGAACCGATGTAACTGAAAATAATGAGGCGTATTTAATTGATGTAAAAAAGCAAAAAGCTTTAGCTAAAGATCCTTCTTATGCTAGAGAGTTGCCTTTGTTCATAAGTGAATCTAAATCTGGAACTTATTATGTAATACCCATACTAGGGAAAGGATTATGGGACGCAATATGGGGTTATGTAGCTGTAGATAAAGATATGGTTATAAAAGGCGTATTTTTTGATCATAAAGGAGAAACTCCTGGCTTAGGAGCTAATATCAATAAGCGTTTTTTTATGGATGATTTTAAGGGTGAACACTTAAATAATTCGACAGGAAAATTTACTGGAGTTGTCGTTACAAAGGGAAATGGAGATCCAAGAAACAATAATAAAACAGATAATAAAGTAGACGCAATTGCTGGATCTACCATAACAGGTAATGGAGTTACTTCTATGATTAAAGATGAATTGAAACTTTACATTCCTTATTTCAAAACTTTAAAAAACAGTTAATTTATGGGACTTTTATCAAAAAAAGACGCGAAATTAATAACGGATCCTTTATCAGATGATAATCCAATTACGATTCAAGTATTAGGTATTTGTTCTGCATTAGCTATTACGGCTGAACTTGAAGCTTCTATTGTAATGGCAGTTTCTGTAATGTTTGTTTTAGGAGTAGGTAATGTAGTCATCTCTTTAATGAGAAATATAATCCCTTCTAAAATTAGAATTATCGTTCAACTAATAGTCGTTGCTACTCTAGTAATTATTGTAGATTTAGTATTAAAAGCCTTTGCTTATGAATTAAGTAAAACGCTTTCTGTATTTGTTGGCTTAATTATCACCAACTGTATTATAATGGGACGTTTTGAAGCTTTTGCATTAGCAAATGGACCTTGGCGTTCATTCCTTGATGGAATTGGAAACTCTTTAGGTTATGGTTTAATCCTTATTTTGGTAGGATTTTTTAGAGAATTATTAGGTTCAGGAACTTTACTAGGTTATAAAGTATTAGGTGATCCAATTGAATTAACTGGTCTATATGCATTCGGTTATGAAAATAATGGCTTTATGTTATTATCGCCAATGGCTTTAATTATTGTGGGCTTAATTATTTGGGTACAACGTTCAAGAAATACGTCTTTAATAGAGGATGAATAGATTATTTTTCGATAGGAATTAAATATTGAATTTAGAATATTAAAAAGAATGGAACAATTAGAATTATTTTTTAAATCAATTTTTATTGACAATATGGTATTTGCCACATTCCTTGGAATGTGTTCATACCTAGCTGTTTCTAAAAAAGTGAAAACCGCAGTGGGTTTAGGTGCAGCTGTAATTTTTGTGTTAGCTGTCACCGTGCCATTAAACTGGTTATTAGATCAGTATATATTAAGAGATGGAGCTCTAGTTTGGTTAGGACCTGAGTTTAAACAATACGATTTAAGTTTCCTTTCGTTTATATTATTTATTGCAACCATAGCAACAATGGTACAATTAGTAGAAATTGTAGTAGAAAAATTTTCACCATCACTGTATAATTCACTAGGTATATTTTTGCCACTTATTGCAGTAAATTGTGCGATTTTAGGAGGATCTTTATTTATGCAATCTCGTGAAATTGAAACATTAAGTTTGGCATTAAATTATGGTATTAGTTCGGGAATTGGTTGGTTTTTAGCAATAGTTGCTATTGCAGCTATACGTGAAAAGATTAGGTATTCTAATGTTCCTGGTCCATTAAGAGGTTTAGGGATCACATTTATCATAACTGGATTAATGGCAATAGGATTTATGAGTTTTGGTGGTATGTTGACAACTAGTGGTGAAAATGAAGAAGAAACTTCTGAAACTACTGTTTCAAAAGCTGAAGTTATTAATAAAGAAAAAATTGAATCAAATCAAATTGTTGAAGTTTCAACTATAAAGTAGCAATAATATGATCTTAGCAGCAAGTACAATAGGGGTAGTCGTAGCAACAGTCGTTGCCTTTTTAGTTTTGATACTACTATTGGTGTCATTATTGTTATTTACTAAACAAAAATTGGCGCCTTCTGGACCCGTTTCAATAACTATTAATGGAGAAAAAAAGATTCAAGTTTCTTCGGGAGATAGTTTATTGACCACCCTAGGAAATCAAAAAATATTTTTACCATCTGCCTGTGGGGGTGGTGGAACTTGTATTCAATGTGAATGTCACGTAATAGAAGGTGGAGGCGAAGCGCTACCAACTGAAACTCCTTATTTTACTAGAAAAGAATTAAAGGATGGAGTTCGTTTAGCTTGTCAGGTAAAAGTAAAACAAAACATGAATATTACGATTCCTGAAGAAGTTTTTGGAATCAAAAAATGGGAAGCAACCGTAGTTAGAAATTACAATGTAGCCTCTTTTATCAAGGAATTTGTAGTTGAAATCCCCGAGGATATGGGATATAGAGCTGGAGGGTATATTCAAATTGAAATACCGGCTTGTGAAGTTAAGTTTTCTGATATGGACATTACTGCTCATCCGGAAGAACATGACAGTCCAGATAAATTTAAAGCTGAATGGGAAAAGTTTAAATTATGGCCTTTAGTAATGAAAAATATGGAGACCGTAGAAAGAGCTTATTCTATGGCTTCTTTCCCTGCTGAGGGAAGAGAAATAATGTTAAATGTTCGTATTGCAAGTCCACCTTTTGATCGTGTCAAAGGTGGATGGATGGATGTTAATCCAGGTATTGCATCTTCGTATATTTTTAATCAGAAAAAAGGGGATAAAGTAATTATTTCAGGACCTTATGGGGAGTTTTTTATCAATGAATCTGATTCAGAGATGTTGTATGTTGGAGGTGGAGCTGGAATGGCGCCAATGAGATCACATTTATATCATTTGTTTAGAACATTAAAGACCAACAGAAAGGTTACGTATTGGTACGGAGGACGTTCTAAGGCAGAATTATTTTACATAGAACATTTTAAAGCTTTAGAAAGAGATTTCCCGAATTTTAAATTTTATTTAGCATTATCTGAACCCTTAGATGTTGATAATTGGAAAGTAAAAAAAGATATCAATGACAATGAAGGAGACGGTTTTGTAGGGTTTATTCACAATTGCGTGATTGATAACTATTTGGATAATCATGAAAATCCAGAAGATATAGAATTGTACTTCTGTGGACCCCCTTTAATGAACCAAGCTGTACAGAAAATGGGTGAAGATTTTGGCATGCCAGATGAGAATATTCGATTTGATGATTTTGGAGGATAATGAGAACTAATACACTGATATATCATAAAAAAACACTTCTATTTAGAAGTGTTTTTTTATGATTAATGGCTAGTAAACATTCATCAGATTATAACATTACTGTTCAATATATAAGTAATATTAATCCTATGAATTTGCGTCAATAAATATAAATTTTTAGTCAAGCTTATGAATCAAGAACTTACAAGGAAAGAATCACATAATTTAGCGATGAATTTAGTAGGTGAAGAGTTAGAAAAAGAAGGATATGAATTTTTAGCTATCAATTCAGATTTAAAAAAGAACCCTCAATTTGTAGTTTTAAAAGATAAAGAAACTTTTTTTGTGGTAGTAAGGCATGTTTCAAGTTCTGAACAATTGAATAATTATCATCACATCACTACAAAACCAATTTTAGAACACGCTATAAAACACAATGCAAAAGTATATTATGCTGGTGTCTTGTTAGGGCATGGATTAGATATTAATCAGCCTGTAATAAACGGAGAGAATTATTCTTTTGTATATAAGGGGTTAATTGAAATTAAATAGGCTTGTGTTTTTTATAATAAAGCAACCGAAATTTTAACAATTCTAATAATAATTATAAAATAACTTATTTCTAAAATTAAATTAAAACAGACAATGAAACATATAATATGGGTTTTCTTTTTGATTTTAATGGTTTCCTGTAAAAATGAGAGACCTCAAAAATCTTTTTTTCAAGGACAAGCTTTTGGAACCACATTTTCAATTCAATTATATTCTATACATGCAATTAATTTTGAAAAAGGAATTGATTCTGTTTTATCTAAAGTCAATAAATCGGTGAGCACCTATATTCCAGAAAGTGATATTTCAAAAATTAATAATGGAAATACGGCTATTATTGTAGATGATATTTTTATTGATAATTTTAATATTTCTGCTGATGTATATAAAATTACTGAAGGTTTTTTTGATCCAACCATTGGTGTTTTAAGAAATGCATATGGATTTGGAGATACAAATTCGATACAAGAAATTGATAGTTTAGCTTTAGATTCTATGATGAAATTTGTAGGATTTAATAAAGTGAAACTTACTTCAGAAAATAAAATAGAAAAACTATATCCAGAAATATATATTGACTTTAATGCAGTTGCAAAAGGCTACGGTATTGACCTTATCGGGAGCTACCTAGATTCTAAAGGGGTTGGTAATTATCTAATTGAATTAGGAGGTGAGATCTTGGCTAAAGGTAAAAATATTAAAAAAAATAAATCGTGGCTTGTTGGAATTGAAAACGTAAATTTAAGTTTAAATGATAAAAGTTATTCTAGTATCATTGCTTTAGAAAATATAGCAATGGCAACTTCAGGGAACTATCGTAAATTCAGAATAGATTCTTTAACCGGAAAAAGATACGTACATACTTTAAATCCCATTACAGGATCGGCAACGAAAAGCGATATTACTAGTGCCACTGTTTTAGCGTCCACTTGCGCATTAGCAGATGCTTATGCAACTGCATTTATGGCTTTAGGATTAGAAAAATCTAAACTAATATTGAAAAATATTGATGGAATTGATGTTTACTTTACCTACAATGATCAAAATAACGAAGAGCAAGTATTTGCTACTGAAGGTTTAAAAAATAGGTTATTAAACTAAAGCTTTTTACAAACGGGTATGATTTCTCCTTTTGCTAATCGAAACTTATTGATGTCTTTATCTGATAATTTTTTGGTGTAATCAACCGCTAAAACTTCAAAGCCAATGCTGCGAAGTTTATTAAAATAATCATAACCATATATTCTTACATGATCATATTGTCCGAATATTTTTGTGCGTTCTTTTGGGTCTGTTATGCTATTATCTTCATAAGTAGTTTTTCTTGAAAAGTCTTGTGGAATTTGAAATATGCCTATTCCACCTGGAGCTAAAACACGATATAATTCTTGCATTGCTTTTGTATCATCAGGGATGTGCTCCAATACATGATTGCAAAAAATATAATCAAATTCAAGATCTTTAAAAGGTAGATTACAAATGTCTGCTTTTACAGCAGCTAACGGTGAGTTTAAATCAGTTGTAATATATTCTAAATGTTTTAATTTTTTGAAGCGGTTATAAAAAGCTTGTTCTGGAGCAAAATGAAGTATTTTTATTTTTTTAATACTGGAGAAGAAATTGGTTTCATTTTTTAAATACAACCAAAATAAGCGATGTCTTTCCAAAGATAAAGTTCCCGGTGCCAAAACATTCTCACGTATTCTTTCATATCCATAAGGTAAAAATTTTCGATAGGATTTACCATCTATAGGATCGGTATATTTTTTACCTTTCAACAATAAAGCTAAAACAGGTCTTACCCAATAACTTAATTTTATAAGTATGGGTCTTGGAATACTGTTTAATGCTTTAGATATCATTTTCATTTAGCTGTCAAACCTAAATTCATCTTCTTCGTTATTTATAATTCCTAAAGCGGTATAGATGTAATCAAAAGTTGATAATAACTTCGGTTTTCCATCTACAATTGCTATATCATGTTCAAAATGTGCACTGGGTTTTCTATCTTTAGTTAAAATGGTCCAGCCATCTTCTAATTGTTCAATACGTTTGGTTCCTAAATTAATCATAGGCTCTATAGCAACTGTCATTCCTTCAATAAATTTCTTGCCTTTTCCACGTCGGCCATAGTTTGGCATTTCAGGATCTTCATGCATAGTCCTTCCAAGACCATGACCTACTAATTCCCTTACAACGCCATAACCTTCTGCTTCACAATGTTGTTGAATCGCATAACCCACATCACCAGTGCGTTTCCCAATTTTTAGCTCTTTAATGCCTTTGTATAAAGATTCTTTAGTAATGCGAAGTAACTTTTGAACTTCTGGAGTTATTTCACCTATAGCGAAGGTATAGGCGTGATCACCATAAAATTCATTTTTTATGGCACCACAATCAATAGAAATAATATCTCCTTCTTTTAATGGTGTGTCGTTCGGTATTCCATGTACTACTTGAGCGTTAGGGCTCATGCAAAGTGTATTTGGAAAATCATATAATCCCAAAAATCCTGGAATGGCACCTTGTTCTCTAATAAAATCTTCTGCAAGTCTATCCAGATATAAAGTGGTTACTCCAGGTTTTACTTCACTTGCTAACATTCCTAATGTTTTTGAAACCACGAGAGCTGCTTCACGCATTAATTCTATTTCTTCTTTGGTTTTTGCTATAATCATATATTTTTTTTAAAACTGAACCAGCTTTTTTTCTATAATTTTTGAATTATAGTGTAATATTAAAAAGAAAATTAATGTCATTAAAGTCTTAATTTTTTGTGAAACATCAAACTCTAATAGACAGTTAGTTGCTTCCATTTTACTTCACTACCTCTAAGTAGTGTTTATTTCTTTAATACTATCTTAGTTAAAAAGGTATTTGATTCTTCAAAATAAATTTTAATAACATATGCCCCATTTACTAATTCCTCAATATTTATTGAGTTAGTTCTTATATTTTTTATTTCTTTAAGTAGTCTACCATCAATAGAATAAATAGCGACTTTATTTAATTGAAAACCATTTTGATTAGATATTTTTATGGTTCCAGTTGAAGGATTTGGATGTAGAGTAACAATATTTGATTTAGTATCAAAGTCATTAGTCGCTAGTAACCCACAATTATTCATAAGCGCCTGAATAGGATTATTCAAATTAAGTCTTCCTCCCGTTGTAGTAATACCTTCTAAAGAAGGATTAGGATCTACTCCTTCTAAAATAAAATCACGAACTAACCTCGCCGCTAGTGCAGGATCACTCATAATTATATCAGCAAATTCTTGACAGGGAGCAGAATATAATAAAGCAATGGCACCTGTAACATGAGGGGTCGCTCCTGAAGTTCCACCAAAGCCCCCATATCCATTTCCTGATTGAGTTGTATAAGCTCCTTGTCCTGGTGCACCAAGATCGATTGTTTCTAATCCATATCCAGCATTAACTACCTTATTGTCTGTAATATCTGTATTCGTTACAGTTATTAAATATTCACTCGGACAGGCGGTAGGAAGGTCTCCTATTATATCTACATTTTGATTAGCATTAATAGTTGCTCCACAACTCAATATTCCATTCTCCCCCAATGTATCATATAATGCACACCATAATGGAGCGTCTGCTGGATCACCAAAATCTATACCCCAAGATGCATTTGTGGATACAACAAATGCTCCTTCAATACCATCCGTTGAGTTATAAAGCATTCTAGCTTCTAAAGCATAACTGTATGCTTCAATTACGTCTGCTTCGTTGGTGTTAAAATTATTCTTAATAATCATAACCTTTACATCCCAATTTACTCCAGTAACACCATTATTATTATTTCCTTGAGCACCTACAATTCCGGCAACAGGAGTTCCATGACCACCTCCAGTGATATTATCACTATTGCTAACTATGCTCCAACCTAAATAATCATCGATATAACCATTGTTATCGTCGTCAATATCATTATTTGGAATTTCTGCTTCATTGGTCCATAGATTGTCTCCAAAATCGTCATGATTCAAATCTATCCCATCATCTAAAACAGAAGCTACAATTACATTGCCATTCATTGTAGTTCCTCCCGTTGTTATATCCCAAGCTTCCTCAGCATCAATATCCTTATCGTTTGTTTGGAAATACTGCCATTGATTGTCATAAAACGTATCATCTGGAATGTTAGCACGGCTAGTCACTCTGTGGTTTTTTTGAGCAACTAATATATTTTTGTTTTTGTAAAGTTCTTGTATGATCTCTAGTTCTGATTTTTCAGAAGTATCAAAACGTAAAAGCCATATATTCATAGGATCTGAAATTAGTTTTGAACTTATAAGAGAAAATGTATTGATTTCAATTAATCCTTCAGTTGTTTTTACGTTGTCTTTTAGTTGAACCAAAATTTCGTTCTCCATAAATTGAGCTTGGCGTTGAGCATTTAAATTTGTGATAAAAACTAAAATCGAAATTAATAGTAATTTTTTCATAATATTTTTTTTATTTTATTAGTAATACGTGTTTATTTAATTGTGCTTGTTTAACAAAAATAGATTATTAACAAACCTTAAACATTAATCAGGGTTAAGAAATATAAGAATTTTAAACCATAATGTTCAATAACAACTATTTTTGTAGTAAATGTTCTCATGCTTGGATAGCAAAAAGACTATTACTATTTATTTAAAAAATAAAGATTAAAAGTGCTAAATGAATTATGATTTTTCCTATTCATAAGAATGTTTATAACCAGTTTGATTTAAAATAGCCAATATATCTTTTTCTAAAGTATCTTGTGCAAATTCTACATATCGACCCATTTCTTTGTCATTCTTATAAAAAATAATGGTAGGTACATATTCTATATTAAATCCTTTTTCTAAGTGGTTAGGCGTGTCTTTTTCTTGAGAAAGCGCTATAACTTCTAATTGATTCATATCAAATTCAGCTTTTTTTAATACTTTATAAAGAGCAGGAACTTCTCTTTGGCTGTCACTACACCAAGTTCCCATAAAAACTATAATCTTAAGCTCATTTAACTTTGGTTTTATCAGTTTAACGGTAACAGTATCTAGAATATGATCATTATAGTTTTCTTGATACCAATCTATAAATTCTTGCTTCTTTAAACCTTCTTCATTTATCACTCCAATTAGTATCATATGTTCATCAATAGTATCAGGAACCATTAAATTAAGTTCTGATTTAATTTCATTATTTTCTGAAACCCCTTTAATATCTTGTTTTTTTTCGTGGGATTGTTTGCATGAAATGATCATAAATATAAAAAGTAAATAGCTTAAGTTTTTCATAATTATTTTATTAAAATTGAATGTTGTGTCATTGTTTTTGGTTTTTCTATGCCCATTAAATCAAGAATAGTTGGAGCAATATCTCCTAAAACACCATTATTTATTGAATAGTTATTTTTGTCAATTAATATTACTGGAACTGGGTTGGTAGTGTGGGCCGTATTTGGAGAGCCATCTGGATTTATCATCATTTCACAGTTTCCATGATCTGCTAATAAAATGATTGTATATCCATTTTCTAAAGCAGCTTCAACAACACTTTTAGTACAAGAGTCGATAGTTTCACATGCCTTTATTGCTGCTTCTATGATTCCAGTATGACCAACCATATCTGTATTCGCAAAATTTAAACAAATAAAATCTGCAGATTGTGAAATAATTTCAGGTAAAATTTTGTCCCGAATTTCATAAGCACTCATTTCTGGTTGAAGATCATAAGTAGCTACTTTAGGTGAAGGACAAAGAATTCGACTTTCACCTTTAAATGGCAATTCTCTTCCACCAGAAAAGAAAAAAGTTACATGAGGATATTTTTCAGTTTCAGCGATTCGAATTTGCTTTTTATTGTTTTTTTCCAATACTTCTCCTAGTGTATCCTTTAAATTATCTTTGTTATAAATCACCTTAATATTACTAAAGGTATGATCGTAATTGGTAAGTGTTACAAAGTAAAGTGGGATGGGATTTAAATCAAAATCTTTAAAAGATTTTTGTGTTAACACTTCTGTTAATTCTCTTCCTCTATCCGTTCTGAAATTAAAGAAAATTACAACATCATCCTTTTCAATAATCCCTATGGGTTGATTGTTTTCAGTTATAATAATTGGATTGATAAATTCATCTGTAATTCCTTGAGTATAATTTTTCTGAATGCTTTCAGCGGCATTGGTAGATTTTTCTCCGACACCAAAAAGTAATAAATCATAAGCTATTTTAACCCTTTCCCAACGTTTATCTCGGTCCATTGCATAATATCTTCCAATTACAGAAGCAATCTTACCAGTGGTTTTATCTAGGTGATCCTGTAATTCATTTACAAATCCAGCACCAGAATAGGGATCAACATCTCGTCCATCTGTAAATGCATGAATAAATACTTTATCAAGTCCTTCTTCGTTTGCGGCACTTACTAAGCCTTTTAAATGTTCTATATGTGAATGAACGCCCCCATTAGATAATAAGCCTAGAAAATGAACTTTTTTATCATATTTTTTAGCATAATTAAATGCTTGTTGTAATATTGGTTCTTTTTGGAGGGTATTATTTTTAATGGCTAAATTAACTTTCACCAAATCTTGATATACAATTCGGCCTGCACCTAAATTCATATGTCCAACTTCACTATTTCCCATTTGACCTTCAGGTAGGCCAACATTTAAGCCATCAGTTCGAATTTGGGCATTGGAATATTTTTTATAAAGTGAATCTATATAGGGTGTTTTTGCTTGAGCTATAGCAGAAGTTTTATGGTCTTGAGTAATACCCCAACCATCTAGAATAAGTAAAAGTACTTTTTTATTCATAACTTAATTAAAATACAAAGATAGAAACAAAAAATGTGGAGATATCGTTTATAAAATAGAAATTTATTTTCTTGGCTTTGATATTTAATATTGGATTTCTTTATTTCTTCGATTCTATATTTGTAACCTGAGCATCTTTTTTGATACTTCTTTATATAAGAACATTACTTAAAATAATTGGGGGTTGATATCTAAAATGTTTTCAGTTTTATATTTAAAAATAAATTTTTCTGTAAAACATTCATGCCCCAATATTTTTTCTTCTTTAAGTATTCTTTTTATATCAAGTTTTTTATACTCTTTTAGCATTGGTTTTGATACTGGCGCATAACTAAAATGCCAAGGTTCATACTTTACTCCTTTTCGGTTTGGATTTTTAGTATAAACTTCATAAAAACCATAAGATTCGGAGTGCCGATCCATCCAATTTTTTAGGTGACAATAGGGACCATTACCATAAAAATTTTCTTCTTCTAAAACACTTTTTGGTTTTGGGTAATTAGCGTCAATAATATCAATATCAGTACCCCAATGATGCCTTGATGTTCCAGGTATTGTGGAGTATTCAATAATTTTCTCAACAGATTGAATGGGGTTAAGTCCTTCATTGATGAATCTTTTATATTTATTTTCGAAAATATTTTTTTGTTTTTGAAAGCTTCTATAAGCAGAAACAACTTCAATGTTAATGCCATCTTTTAAGGCAGCAGTTTTCATTTTTTCAAAAGCGATCCTAGCTTCTTTATTCATTTTTGAAGTATAAGTATCTCCTGTTAAATCTGGATTTCCTTTTCCTAATAATTGATTTTCACTATACTTTTTCTGAATTAAATGGAAAGAATTTAATGGAAGAAATATAATTGATAATCCACTTAAAATAGTAGTTTTAAAAAAGTGATAATCCACTTAAAATAGTAGTTTTAAAAAAGTGTTTTCTATTCATATTATTCTAGGTTATTTGTAGATGAAAACTCTAGTACTTAAAAAAAATTGTTATTAAATCAATAATTATAATTATAATTTTAAAGTAGTTTCTGTTTCAATTTCATACGGATCTTCATTTTGTTTAAAAATTCGAGCAGTATGAGTTCCTTTTAAAATAATAGTATTCCCTTTTACTTGTAACCAGCTACCTTCTCTTATACCAATTACTGGAATGGTACTTAGTGTATGAAATTCATTAATTCTTGTTTCTCTAGTTTCACCCATATGTTTGCTGTAAGGATCTGGATCAAGATAATGCGGATTTATATTAAACGGAACAATACCTAGCGTTTTAAATGATGGTGGATATAATATCGGCATATCGTTGGTCGTATTCATTGTTATTCCACAAATATTACTACCAGCACTTGTTCCAAGATACGGAAGTCCTTCAAATACAGTTTTTCTTAATACCGATAGCGTGTTTTTTTTATATAGTTCGGAAACCAATACAAAAGTATTCCCTCCACCAATAAAAATAGCTTTTGCATTTTTAATTGCCTCTACAGCGTTTTTAAGTGTATGAATACCAATAATTTTTTTTTTGATTTTTGTGAAAGCCTCTTGAGCAATTTCTGTGTATTCATCATGCGAAATTCCACCTGGTCTTGCATAAGGTATAAAAAGAATTTCTTCTGTTTCAGAAAAAAGTTTAGCTATTTCAGGTAATAAATATGATAAATAAGTTCCTCCATGAATAGTTGAAGTACTTGCAATAATCAAATTTTTCATAAATTAAGAATTAAAAGGTAAATTTAACAAACCATAACATAATGTTTAAGAATTTTATAAGAAATGATTTTTTTTTGACTAAAAATAATGCAAAAACATGATTTTATGTTTCTAAAAAAAATCATACCCTCACATTAATTTATTCATTTAAAATGTTAAAAGAATAAAAACAAAAATATACTGACATATAAATTTAGTATATTGCAGGTCATTTAATATAAATTTAAAATTAAAAACATGAAAAAAAATTATTTTACAATTGCTTTAGTATTTTGTTTAACCTCTATGGGTATAGCTCAAAATACAGTAACAGTTGATGCAAGTGCTGAACAATTTGGTTATGCAAATGTATTTGAAACAAATGGAGATTTTGTATTTGGAGAAAATTGGGGTGTGACAGATTTACAAACTATAGTAGATCCAGCAAACAATACCTTAACTCTGCAACCTAACTATAATACTTGGGCTGAAGGAACTGATCCATTTTGGGTAAACCAAGGAACATTTCTTGGAAATAAAAATTTTGAAGGAAATACTTATGTTGAGGATAATTCTTTAGTTGGTAATGAACTTATATTTGAAGGATCTGTTGATTCTAATACGTTGATGTTACCAGGTGTTGGATATGTTAAATTTAACGTAAACGGTGGACCTTTAGATGGTGGTCATCAAGCTGTTCCTGCACAATTTGGAGGAATATTTACTCCTGAAGGAGTAACTGCAGACGTAGTTTTAGTAACCGATGAAGGTTCTGATCCTGATGAAAATGATGCTTGTGAACCTATTACTAATGCAGGAGCATTAGAAGGTAAAATAGCTATACTTAGAAGGGGAGCATGTGAATTTGGTCTTAAAGCATTAGCTGCTGAAAATGCAGGTGCTATTGCAGTTATTGTAGTTAATAATGTGGAAGGTGCACCTATTGTTATGGCTGGTGGAGCTGATGGCGAATTTGTTACCATTCCTACATTAATGGTTAGCGATGCTGTTGGTGGAGCTATCATTGCAGAATTAGCAAATGGAGTCAATACCACAATGTCTTTAGCAAATTATAATGTTTATGCATTTATTAAAGTATTTAATTCTGACTTTAGTGTATTAAAAGAAGAAAAAGTTCTACTTGGTGGTGACGGATCTGACTTTTCTTTAATTTATGACAATGTTGAAAGTGATGATGCAGTTGTTCAATACGGGTTTCAAGTATTAGGATTAAATGCAAATCCCTTAGACGAGGCTACTTTAGGAAGTGTCGTTGTAACAGGTGATGAAATTATGGCTATTAACGATGTTAATGCTATTAATGTTTCTGTATATCCTAATCCTACGATTAATAAGATAAATATCCAGTCGGATGAGCAAATTACAAATGTTGTAGTTTACAACACGCTTGGACAAATGGTAAAGAGTGCATCTCCAAATACAACTAACTTCTCTATGGAGACCGCTAATTTAGACGCGGGTATTTATTTCGCAAAGCTATCAACAGAAAATGGAAGTAAAACTGTAAAGTTTATCAAACAATAAAAATTTATCTATAATTTTTATAAAAAAAAGAGGTGATTTTTCTGAAAAATTCAGAAAAATCGCCTCTTTTAAATTTTGCTAAAAACATTAGAAGTTTTAGTTTATTATATGTAAAATATGCTATTATTGGATTGTGTCAAAAAAATAAAGAAAATACTTGTTGTTATTGACGTTAATAAATTTTGTTGAAATTATAGTCTATACATTCTAATTAATAACAGTTATCATTTTTAAAAATATAAGAATATTTTCACATATCTGGTTTTCTGATCAATTATCAAATTTCTAAAAAAAAATCCTCATTAGTAGTTTAATAATATTCATAAAAAATATTCAATTACGATACCTAAATATTTTTTGTTTTAATTAGATTTATAATTTTTTTTAAAAAAAACATAAAAAAAGCCAACTTACTTTATATTAGTAAATCGGCTAAAAGTGGAGATATTGCAATATATGAATTTTATATGGTTTAGTTATGGAGGAACTTACCTACAATTGCAATGTGATTTAAGCGCTTAGTTATTTTTTGTTCTTGATGTTTATTTAAACAATTCTGTATGTTAATTTATCAGTTTCAATAATTAAAATAATTCTATATTAGGTTTTAATTTTGTATGCAAGGTGTCTATTTCAAATAAGGTTTTTTTTAGTGTATAAAATAATAAATTAATTAAAATTTGCTCAATTAATATAAAGTTAATTTGAATGACTTATGTGATAAATGCTTATTAATTACTGTTATTGTTTATGCTATAAAATTGTTTGAAAATTAATTTTTTTTAATAAACCACTTCAAAAAAGTATCGATATTTCTGTCGTTGTTAAATTAAAACTGAAATTTTATAAATATAAAATAGAGTAATGAAAAATGGTTATTTGTTAATGGGTCTATTCCTCCTGGTATTTAACATAGCAAGTAGTCAACAAATCGATTTAGAAGGTAAGGTTACTAATGCATTTGATATTGAAGGAATTCATATATTAAATAAAACATCTAAATATAATACAGTTACTAATGAATTTGGAGAATTCGTTATTAGAATACAAGTTCTAGATACCATTATATTTTCTTCTATAAAATATCAGATTAAAGAATTGATAATTACAGAAGATATTTATCATAAAAAAAAAATCAATATTAATTTAAACGAGTTAGTTAATGAATTAGATGAGGTGCTAATCGGAAATACATTAACAGGGGATCTTTTTAGGGACTTAAAAAATATAAAAGTAGAAGAAACATTTAATTTTGATGATGTAGGAATACCTGGTTTTAAAGGAGACCCTGAAGAAAAAATAGTACCCCTAGCAGCTGCAGCATTTCCCTTAAGTGTTAATATTGAGGCATTATACAAACATATAGGAGGTTACTATAAAAAATTAAAAATTCAACGAAAGTGGACTAAGGAAAATTTAACAGTTGTAGAAATTATAGATTATTATGGCTTTGATTTTTTTGAGGATGCTTACCGTATTCCAAATAATAAATTGTACGATTTTTTGTTATTTTGTATCGAAACTACCACATTAAATTCAGATTACAATAGACAAAATTTTGCAGGAGTTCTGCAAATATTTAATGAAAAATCTAATATATATGTTCCAAGAATAATAGTGTAACTATTTTTTATATAAACAGTCCTATGAATATGAAATTATTTAAAACTACTCTCATACTGATTTTATTTCCAATATTAGTAAGCTCTATATCTCATAAGTTTTATGTGAGTACAACGAAAGTAGAATATGTGCCAGAATTGCAAACAATTCAAATTATTTCAAAAATATTTGTTGAAGATCTAGAAAAAGTACTTCAAGAAAGGTACAGTCCTTTACTAGTTTTAGACCCAAAAAAAGAAACAAAAGCTGATGTTAATTATTTAAAGAAATACGTTAATCAAAAACTTAAAATTAGTGTAAATAACAAACCTGTTGAACTTATTTATATAGGAAAAGAATACGATATTGATGTCGTGAATATGTATTTTGAAATTGAAAATATTTCAGAACTTACCTCTATTGAAATTAATAATAAAATTCTTTTTGATATGTTTCCAGAACAACAAAATATTATTCATATGATCACACCAGATGCTAATAGAAATATGATTTTAGATAAAAACCACCCCGATGGATTGTTAAAATTTAATTAAACAAGCCTTAAAATATCAATAAGAAAACTATATTTATGCTCTCAAAAAAAAATCAAATATGCAATCATTTAAAACTTTAACTTTAGTTGTTTTATTCCTAGCAAGTGGATTTAGTTATTCCCAAGATGAAAATCAAAAGGAAGAGCGTGTTCCAGGACACTATAATAACAATCCTTTTAAACAATTATATGAAGAGTTTTCAACTCCTAACCAATATAGGTCTGCAAGTGGAGCACCAGGGCCAGCTTATTATCAGCAACAAGCAGATTATGTTATGGATATAGAACTTGATGATAAAAACAAGAAACTAACGGGTTACGAAACGATTACTTATACCAATAACTCTCCAGATGTTTTAGACTATATATGGGTTCAGTTAGATCAAAATATGCGAGCTAAAGACTCTAAGACTCCTTTAATTGTATCTAGTGGTGCAGCTCCAGCAGATATGGCTGGAAACTTTGTAAATCAATATATGGGAGAAGGATTTGATGGTGGGTTCAACATACAATCTGTAAAGGATAACAATGGAAATGATTTAGACTATATGATAAATCGCACTATGATGCGGATTGAATTACCAAAAAGTATGAATAACGGAGATAAATTTGTTTTTTCTATTCGTTGGTGGTATAACATTAATAATCATGTAAACGGCCGTGGTCGTAGTGGTTATGAAGAGTTTGAAGATGGAAATCGCGCATATGTAATTGCTCAGTTTTTTCCAAGAATGGCAGTATATAGTGATGTTGAAGGTTGGCAAAATAGTCAGTTTTGGGGAAGAGATGAATTTGCTCTAGTATTTGGAGATTATGAAGTAAATATCACAGTACCTGCAGACCATATTTTAGATGGAACTGGAGTACTTCAAAACAGAAAAGAAGTTTTTAGTAAAGAAATGATGAGCCGTTATGATAAGGCCAAAAAGTCTTATGATGAACCAGTAATAATTGTAACTCAAGATGAAGCAGATGAAGCTTCAACAAGTTTTGATGCGAATAAAAAAACTTGGAAATTCAAAGCAAAAAATGTTCGGGACTATGCATTTGCAAGTTCAAGAAGATTTATATGGGATATGATGGCAGTTAAAGTTGGAGAGAGAGAAGTGATGGCAGTTTCAATGTATCCTAAAGAAGGAAATCCTTTATGGGAAGATTGGTCAACTAAATTAGTTGCTAGTACTTTAGAAACATATTCAAGAATGACATTTGATTACCCCTATCCTAAAGCAATTTCAGTACACGCTAAAAATCAAGGAATGGAATATCCAATGATATGTTGGAATTATGGCCGTCCAGAGAAAGACGGGACCTATAGCGAACGCACAAAATATGGTATGTTTGGAGTTATAATTCATGAAGTAGGACATAATTATTTTCCAATGATTATAAATAGTGACGAGCGTCAGTGGACATGGATGGATGAAGGAATCAATACTTTTGTGCAATATATAGCAGAACAAGATTTTGGTGAAAAATACCCTGATGCAATAGCTCCTAATAAAAAATACCCATCAAGAAGAGGACCTGCAAAAAATATTGTAAGTTATATGTCCGGAGATCAAAATTCGATTGCCCCAATTATGACAAAAGGATTAAATACTTATAATTTTGGCGCGAATGGTTATTCTAAACCCGGAACGGGATTAAATATATTAAGAGAAACCGTAATGGGCAGAGAATTATTTGATTATTCATTTAAAACATATGCCCAAAGATGGATGTTTAAACATCCATCACCTGAAGATTTTTTCCGTACTATGGAAGACGCCTCGGCAATGGATTTAGATTGGTTTTGGAGAGGATGGTTTTATACCACTAATGTGGTGGATATTGGAGTAGGAGAGGTCAAGAAATACTTTGTTACTTCAAAAATGAATAAAGAAGTTGAAGAAATGATGACCGCTAGGGGAATGAAAGAAAGTGATCTTCCTCCATTGGTATATTTAGTCGAAGAAGGTAGTGAAGATTTTGAGGAGAGTATGCGTACTTCAAGTTTAGACGATGTTTCTACATTGCAAGAATACATCATGGATAATTTAAGCCCCGAAGAAATAGCAAAACTAAAAAAGCCTACATTTTTCTATGAAGTAACTTTTGAGAAACCAGGAAGATTACCGATGCCAATTATTGCTGAATACACCTATAGTGATGGTAGTACTGAAAGAGTTACCTATCCTGTACAAATATGGAAAACAAGTGATCAATCTGTTGGGAAAGTAATAGCTTCGGATAAAGAAATCACTAAAATTGTAGTAGATCCAGATGAAGAAACAGCAGATGTAGATACTTCAAATAATACCTGGCCTAAACGTAAAAAATTAGGTGCATTTGATTCTTTTAAAGAAAATAAAATAAAAGGGTAGCATTAAATTTAGTTGATTTAAATTGATACTAAAAAAAAAGCTACTAATTAAATTTTAATTAGTAGCTTTTGGTTTAAGGAGACTTAATATTTTATAATTGATGTATTATTACAGAGTGATCCTAATAGTTTATTAGACCAATTAATAATATCTTCTTTGTCTCTTTTAGATAATTTTGCTTTAGGATGTACAACAGTATATATTTTTAAATGCATTTCATCACCAGATAAAACAGTTGAAATATCATCTAGTTTTTCTGCTTTTTCCTCTTTACTTAGTGCATTCCAATTAGAAAAATTCAATTCTTCTCTGCCTTTATTGATATGTTTGTAAATAAACCAATTTGTTGGAGCAATAGAGGAATACCAAGGTAGTTTTGTTTCATTAGAATGGCAGTCGTAACATGAAGTTTTTATTTTCGAAGCTATATTTTTAGGTATGTTAGTAGCTGTTATTAAACCATCAGGATTAGGAACTATTATTTTAGGTTTATTTACAGGTAAAAATTGTATTGCAACAAATAGTAACTTGGTTGCAATTATATAGACTATTATAAGTTTCCTCTTTTTATTTAATTTCAAAAATTTCATTAATTTTTAAATTTAGGTCACATACAAATATAGAACTTTTATAATAATACAATAACTGAACCTTTTTTGATTGCTTTGCTTAGTTTCAAAACACTTATATTTGTGCTATGATCACATTTCCTTTATTTATTAGTGGAGCAGAGATATTTTTTATTGTTTTTATTGTGGTAATGGTTTTTGGTGCAGATAAAGTTCCAGAAATTGCTAGAGGTTTGGGAAAGGGTATGCGCCAAATTAAAGATGCAACTAACGATATTAAAAGTGAAATTAATAAAAGTGCAAAAAAAGAGGGAATTGATGTAGAATCTCCTGAAAAATTAAAAGATGATTTTAAGCATAATTTCACCAAAGATATATCTCCTGAAATAAAAAATGTGAAGGATGCAGTAGATGATATTACTGGATCCATAAAGAGAAAGTTTTAACTATTTTACTCTTGTTATCGTTAAGCCGTCACGAATAGGTAATAATACTGTTTCTAGTCGAGGGTGATTATTTACCATTTTATTATATTTTAAAAGTGCTGCGGTATCTTTATCCCCTTTAATTAATGGTTCTATTACTTTTCCTGTCCATAATACATTGTCACTTAATATAACAGATCCAGTTTTAAGTTTTGGTAGTACGGTATCTAAATAATTGGGATAATTTTGTTTGTCAGCATCTATAAAAATTAAATCAAAAGTTTCTTCTAAATGGGGAATTATAGCTAAAGCATTCCCAACATGTTGAATTATTTGATCGCCATAATTGGACTTATTAAAATATTTTCGTTGTAAATCATACAATTCTTCATTGGTGTCAATGGTGTGCAATTTTCCTTTTGATTGCATCCCCTCTGCTAAACACAAAGCAGAATATCCCGTATAAGTCCCTATTTCTAATATGTTTTTTGGATTGATTAATTTGGAAATCATACTTAAAACCCTTCCTTGAAAATGACCACTTAACATTCTAGGCGCTAAAACTTTTCGCCACGTTTCGCGACTTAATTCTTGTAATAATCCTGGTTCTTCTTGAGAATGGGAAACCACATAATCATCTAGTTTTTCTGATATAAAACGCATTAATTTAACTCAGTATTTTATTGATTAAATCTTGTTTCTTTTTTTTATTATCACCAAATAACCATTGCAGTACATTATGATCCCATATAGCATTACATTCCTCTGTGGTTAATATTTTTTGTTCTAGTGCTAAATCTAAAATTTTTCCTGGATATGAGGATTGATTTTCACTTTCCATTTCACCCAAAGGATAAGGATCATCTAAGCCCATGATTATTTGCTTTGAAGTTTGGTTTTTTACCATTAATTGTAAAGAACCTGTATCATGAACTAATGTATCAAAGAATATGTTTTTATGAGCAACAGATTTCCTTGGATGTACTTTACCCTCAAATAAATCGGGCCTTCCATCAAATCCTTGAATACGTCTTCCTAAGTTCATTTGAGCCAATTGCCCTCCATGAGCAAAACAAGTTCTCATATTTGGAAATTTATCAGCATATCCATTTAATGTAAAAAAATGGTAAGCATCAGCACATTGAGCTAACATCCATATTAAATGAAAACGCCAAGCAGTATTTTCTAATTTTATAAATTTTTCACCATCATAAGGATGAATTTCTAAAGCAAGATTATATTTATTTGCCAATTCAAAAATAGGTTCATTTTCTTTATCAAAAATACACCGCCAAGTACCTATGGTATCCATATAATGGGTTGGCAAACAAAGTAAATTTAAACCTAGTTGCTCCACACATCTTTCTATTTCCCATAAGGCACCTCTTCCATAGCCAGGGTGCACTACAAATCCACAGGTAAATTTTGAAGGATGATCTTGTTGAACTTTAGCATTAAAATCATTTTGAAATCGAAGTGCTTGCTTCATTTCTTCTAATCGCAATCCATTTCCATAAAGTTGAGATAGATTTAAAACGACTGCGTGATCAATTTTAAATTTTTCCATCCACTCTAGCTTTTCATTTAAAAAGAAACTAGAGTCTGTTACAGGTCGTTTCCAATTTTTTTGAAGCATAAAATTACGATCCTTATCAACCCAAAAAATACCATTATCTTTCATAAACTGAGGGATTTCTTCTGGATAAGGAAGAAGGTGTGAGTGTCCGTTGATTCTTAATTTTCGTTCCATAAATTGCCGGACTTGGTCCGGTATCTTTTAATTTTTGTTATATGAGTTTTCTATAAACTTTTAGTTCTGCCGCCATCAACTGGTAAATTAATACCATTGATATATCCAGCAGCCTCACTTGCTAAAAATACGACTGCATATGCTATTTCTTCAGGTTGGGCAAATCTTCTAGCTGGAATTGTACTTTTCATGATCTCACTCGCTTCTTCAGGGGATTTCCCAATCTTTTTTCCGACGTTTATCATAATTTGATCCAAACGTTCTGTAGCTGTAGCTCCTGGCAACACATTGTTAACTGTAATTCCAAATGGTCCGAGTTCCGAAGCTAAAGTTTTACTCCAATTTGCAACAGCTCCACGTATGGTGTTACTAACTCCTAATCCATCAATGGGTTGTTTTACTGAAGTAGATATTATATTAATAATTCTTCCATAACCATTTTCTTTCATTCCAGAAACTACAGCTTGAACTAATAAATGGTTGCAAAGTAAATGTTGCGAAAAAGTATCCGTAAATTCTGAAAGATTGGCATTGAGTATGGGACCTCCTTTTGGTCCTCCTGTGTTATTTAAAAGAATATGATAATTTCTAGAGGTATTATTTGATAGCGTTTCTTTTAATGAAGTTGGATCATTAAAATTAGCTACCATATAATTGTGGTTTTGACCTTGATTAGTTGGTAATTCAGAGAGTACTTTCTTTAGTTTATCTTCATTACGAGCAATCAATGTTATGTTTGCACCACGACCAGCTAATTCCATTGCAGTAGCTTTTCCAATACCAGCTGTGCTGCCACAGATTAATGCATTTTTGTTTTTTAAATTAAGATTCATAGATTTATTTCAATAATTAATTATCATATTTAATGCAAATATTTTTAGATTCTGTAAAGAATTTCAAAGCTTCAAAGCCTCCTTCACGACCTACACCACTGTTTTTAACTCCACCAAAAGGAGTTCTTAAATCTCTATTAAGCCAAGTGTTTACCCAAACAATTCCAGCTTCTATTTGTTTTGACATTCTCATGGTTCTATCTAAATTACTAGTCCACAAGGTTGCCGAAAGCCCGTACTTGACATTATTTGCCATTTTTAAAACTTCTTCTTCAGTATCAAAAGACATCACAGTGACTACGGGACCAAAAATTTCTTCTTGATTTACACGACAATTATTATCTGTAACCTCTATTATAGTGGGTTCAAGATAATACCCATTTTCAGATCCGTTTATTATCACTTTATTACCGCCATATAAAATTTTTCCACCTTCTTCTTTAGCTAAATCAATATAAGACATTACTTTATCAAGATGAGGTTTTGATACTAAAGCACCAATTTGAGTAGAAGAATCAAATGGGTCTCCTACTTTTAACTTTTTCACTCTGGAAACGAAATCATTTTTAAATTTTGAATAGATTGATTTTTCTACAAAAATTCTACTTCCACATAAACAGATTTGTCCCTGATTTGCAAAAGATGATTTGACTGTAATTGAAAGCATTTTTTCATAGTTACAATCTGAAAAAATGATGTTTGGATTTTTACCACCTAGTTCTAAGGATAATTTTTTAAACATAGGTGCTGCAGTTCTCGCAATTGATTCACCAGTTTTAGTTCCACCTGTAAATGAAATGGCTTTAATGTTTGGATGTTCAACGATTGCTTGACCTACAGAAGGGCCAGTCCCGTTAATAATATTTAAAACTCCATTTGGTAATCCAGCTTGAGTACAAATTTTTCCTAATAAAAATGCCGTCATAGGAGTAACTTCACTAGGTTTTGCAACAACAGTATTCCCTGCGGCTATAGCCGGAGCAATTTTCCAAGTAAATAAATACAATGGTAAATTCCAAGGAGATATACATCCTACAACCCCAATAGCTTGTCTTAAAGTAAAGTTCATGGTGTCTAATCCAACACTTTCATGTGCTTCGCTAGCAAATTGTGTAATGGCATGAGCGAAAAATCTAAAATTACTAGATGCTCTTGGAATATCGACAGTTTTTGCCAAGCTCAATGGTTTTCCATTGTCCAACGATTCTGCTTCTGCAAGCATATCTAAATTATCTTCAATTAGATTCGCTATCTTTAAAAGAATAGCACTGCGCTCATCGATAGTTGTGTTGGACCATGATGGGAATGCTTTTTTTGCAGCTTGATATGCCTTGTCTACCTCTATTGAAGAAGAAGATGCAATTTTTGAATATACCGCACCTTTTGAAGGATTGTAATTATCTAACCAATCTTGTGTATATGGTTCACAATATGATCCGTCTATATAGTTTAGTATTTTTTTCATACCCATAAATATTATAAAGGCTTAAATGCCATCACTTTAATTTCTATCACTAAATCTGGGTGTGGTAATTGATGAACAGCTACAGTTGTTCTTGTTGGTCCCGTTTCTTTATCAAAAAATTTTCCATAGGCTTTATTATAGCCTGCAAAATCATTCATATTTACTAAAAAAGTAGATACATCTACGATGTCTTTTAATGAAGCTCCAACTTTTTTTAAATTATTATTAATATTGTTAAGTACTTCGCATGTTTGGACTTCAATGTTTAAATGTTTAGTTCCCATTTCATCAATGATATCAACACCTGCTATGGTGTTGTCGGGTCTACGTGAACTAGTTCCTGATACCAATATAAAATCACCTGCTCTTTTAACATGCGGATAGGCTCCTCTTGGAGTAACTTTTTCTTCTAATTCTTTATTTTTCATGGATTATAATTTTTTTGCTGCATCATCATCGTGTAAAATATTTTTTGTCTCATTTAATACCAAACTAAGTTTTTCTTCTAAACTCATAGAATCCGTTAATTTACCAACGTCTAATAACTTTAAAATTGCTTTATCTTGTGCTCTACCTCTTTTCATAGCCTCAGAATAAGGAATGTCTGCATTAAAAGTTACTAAGGAATATTTCGAATTGTATTTGCCTGGATAATGATCTTCAAAAGCTACTTCTAATTTTCTTTTTTTCTGAAATAAAGGGTTTGCGGTATGCTCTTTCATTTCATAAAAATTATCAATAGCAAGATCTGCAATAGCATCGGCATCTACTTTTCTTTCTTTTTGAAATTCAGAAAAAGTTTTTCCCCAATCTCCTTCATATTTTTCAATAAATTTATCTAAAACAACAACATCTTCAAAAGAAGCGTTCATTCCTTGACCATAAAAAGGTACAATTGCGTGGGCAGAATCTCCAATAAGTAGTGTTTTTCCATAAGTATTCCAAGGATGACATTTTACAGTACCTAATCGACCTGTTGGGTTTTCAAAAAATTCCTCTGTTAAATTAGGCATTAATGCTTTTGCATCGGGATATTCTCTTTCAAAATAGTTAGAAACTTTTTCTGGAGTATTTAAATTTTCAAAATTATCTTTTCCAGTTTCGTGAGCTAAAAATAGGGTAACCGTAAAACTACCGTCAAGATTAGGTAATGATATCAACATATTTTCCCCTCTAGGCCAAATATGTAGCGCATTCTGTTCTGATCTGAAGTCGCCGTTTTCTGTTGCTGGTATTGTTAACTCTTTATAGCTATGACTCAACCAATCAATCGAAAAACTTAATCTAAGATCTTTATTCACAAACATATTGTTTCTAACTACAGAGCCTGCTCCGTCAGTACCAAAAATAAGATCAGCATTGTAAGTGATTTTTTCTTTAGTATCATAATCTTTAAAAACAGCCATCGTGTCTTTAAAATCTATAGACTCACAACTTTTATTAAAATGCAATTGTACATTTGGTAATTTTTCTGCAGTATCAAGTAATAACATATTCAATCCAGGACGCGATATAGAATTAATATATTTATCTTCTTTACCACTATAAAGACTCATAAATTTATGACCGCTAATATCATGAATCATCCTACCAATCATAGGTATACATAGTTTTTCTATTTCATCTTGCAGACCTACCATTTTCATTGCTTTTACTCCACGATCAGAAAGAGATAAATTTATAGAGCGTCCTGCATCTTGTCCTATCATTCTTAAATCTGGGCGTTTTTCTACTAAGGTTACATCATAGCCTCTTTGGCCTAAACGTAATGCGAGTAGACTGCCACATAATCCCGCTCCAATAATTAAAACTTGTTCTTTTTTAGTTTTCATGGATCTATATTTATTGTTTTTTCAAAGGTCAATTGCTGCTCGTTATTAGTCATCTATTTATTTTTTTATTTTATTTTTGGTTTTAGTAAATCTTCGGTTTCTTTGGATAAAAAAATTAATGTACCAGTTCTATTAATTTAAAACTTTTTTTAATCGTTGAACAAATTCAAATACATCTTGATAGCTATTATAAAGTGGTGCAGGCGCTACTCTTATAACATCGGGTTCTCTCCAATCACTTATCACACCATTATTTGTTAGTTGTGTATGTAAATTTTTATTGGCACTCTTCACCTGAATTGATAATTGACAGCCTCTTTCTTCTGGATTTTCAGGAGTGATGATATTGATTCTGTCGTCATTTAATTCGTTAATTAAAAACTCTAAAAAACCAGTAAGCGATTTAGATTTTTTGATGATATTTTTAAAACCTGCAGTATCAAATAAATCTAAAGAAGCTCTAATTGCGGCCATTGAAAGTATAGCAGGGTTGCTTAATTGCCATCCTTCAGCACCAGGTATCGCATCAAAATCATGCCGCATATTAAAACGAGTTTGTTTATTGTGTCCCCACCATCCTGCGAATCGATTTAAATCGGTATTATTAGCATGACGTTCGTGAACAAAACAACCACCTAAACTCCCTGGACCACTATTTAAATATTTATAAGTACACCACACTGCAAAATCTGCTCCAGTTTCATGTAAATTAGGTTGGATATTTCCAACACCGTGAGCTAAATCAAAACCTACTAAGCTATTGTGTTTATGTCCTAATTCAGTAATTTTTTTTAATGGATATAGTTGACCTGAGTAATAATTAGTGCTTCCAATCATTAATAATGCAATTTCATCACCTTGGTCTTCCATTATTTTTTCTAAATCCTCAAATCGACATAAATTTTCGCCCTCACGGGGTTTCCATAAAATTAATCCATCATTTGGGTCATGCCCATGAAATTTTAACTGGCTTTCCATCGCATATTTATCGGATGGAAAAGCATCACTTTCAACAACTATTTTGTACTTGCGTTTTGTTGGCTGATAAAAGGAAACCATCATTAAATGAAGATTGGTAGTAAGGCTATTCATGATCACAATTTCACTTGGCTTGGCACCCACTATTTTTGCCATAGAATTTGTTAAAAACTCATGATAAGGCAACCATGGGTTTTTAGCATCTGTATGCCCTTCAACCCCAAATTTAGCCCAATCATTAAGCTCTTGTTGTAAATAATTTGATGTTTTTTTTGGTTGTAATCCTAAGGAGTTTCCGCAAAGATACACCAATTCTATACCCTCATTATTTGTTGGAATTAAAAACTCTTTTCGGTAGTTTTTTAATGGATCGTCTTGATCTTTTTGGATAGCGAAAGCTAAATTATTTTCGTACATTTAATTGGTTGTTTTGAACTCAAACAAAAATAAGGATTATTAAATTAATTAAACTCAATTAATAATAAATCGATTTTTTTAATACAATACTAATTTATAATTTATATTTAGATAAAATTTTAATAAGAATGAAAAAAATATTTTTGATTTTATTATTTTTAGTTTCTTCCTTATGTGAATCTCAAAACCGTTCTATTGCAAGAGAATGGAACGAACAAGTTTTACATGCGATTAGAAATGATTTTGCACGTCCAACAATACATGCTAGAAATTTATTCCACACCTCCATAGCTATTTATGACATTTGGGCCGTTTTTAATGATAAGGCATCTACTTTTTTATTAGGGAAAACAGTTGGTAATTATAGGTGTAATTTTGATGGGTTTTACATTGGTGAATCTATAGATGAGGATCGGAAAATAGCTATGAGTTATGCCGTTTATAGAATCATGTTACATCGGTTTTCAAATTCACCTGGTATTGAAGAAATTTACTTGTCTATTAATAATTTAATGGATGAATTAGGCTATGATAAAAATATGCAAAGTATCGATTACCATAATGGCAATGCAGCAGCTTTAGGTAATTATATGGCAAATCAAATCATCGAGTTTAGTATGCAAGATGGTTCTAATGAACAAAATGATTATGCCAATTTATTTTACGAACCTTTAAATGAAAATTTAAATACTGATTATGGTGGTAATCCAAATCTAACAGAACCTAACCATTGGCAAGCTTTAACAATAGAGGAATTTATAGATCAAAGTGGTAATTATTTTCCTGGCGGAGCACCTGATTTTTTAAGTCCAGAATGGGGCAAGGTTACGCCATTTTCACTTAAAGAAGAGGATTTAACTATATACAATTCAACAGATTATAATTTTTGGGTTTATCATGATCCTGGTTCTCCATCCTTTATACAAGAAGGTAACGGAATAAATGATCCATATAAGTGGGGCTTTGCATTGGTTTCTATTTGGGGATCACATTTAGACCCAAATGATGATATAATGATTGATGTATCTCCGTCTAGCATTGGTAATATTCCGATTTTTCCAGAGACCTTCAATGAATATAAGGATTTTTATAATTTGGAAGATGGGGGAGACCCTAGTTTTGGGTGGGATATAAACCCAAGTACAGGATTGCCTTATGAAGAACAATTGGTGCCTAGAGGAGATTATACAAGAGTTTTAGCAGAATTTTGGGCAGATGGACCTGATAGCGAAACACCTCCAGGACATTGGTTTACTATTTTAAATTACGTTAGTGATCATCCAAATTTAATTAAGAAATTTAAAGGTGAGGGTGATGTATTGGAAGATTTAGAATGGGACGTTAAATCATATTTTATTTTATCTGGAGCAATGCATGATTCAGCAATAGCAGCCTGGGGAATTAAAGGTTATTACGATTATGTAAGGCCAATGAGTTCGATACGGTATATGAGTGATAAAGGTCAGTCTTCTGATACTACCTTTTCAAATTACCATCCACATGGGATTCCATTAGTACCAGATTATATAGAAATTATAGGAGAAGGAGATCCTTTAGAAGGGGAATATTTAGAAAATGTAGGTAAAATAAAACTATTTACCTGGAGAGGTCATGATTTTATTATTAATGCAGATTATGATATAGCTGGGGTTGGTTGGATTCTAGCCGAGAATTGGTTTCCTTATCAGCGTCCCTCATTTATTACTCCTCCATTTGCTGGCTATGTTTCGGGGCATTCTACTTTCTCAAGAGCAGCTGCCGAAGTCTTAACTTTATTGACCAACGATGAATATTTTCCCGGGGGAATGGGAACCTTTAATATTTATACAAATGATTTTTTAAAGTTTGAAGTAGGTCCAAGTGTCGATTTTCAGTTGCAATGGGCTACTTATAGAGATGCTTCCGATCAAACAAGCTTGTCACGTATTTGGGGTGGGATTCATCCTCCAATAGATGATATTCCAGGTCGAATAATTGGAAAAAAAATTGGTATTGACGCTTTTGAGTTTGGAGAAAACTATTTTGAAAAAGAGGTGGGATTTGAAAGTGTAATTTATCCTAATCCAGCTGGTAATTTTATAAATATTCAGTATAAGTCTGACCATCAACTTAATGTTGAGATTTATGATTTAAATGGAAGAAAAATTTTAAGTAAACCAGTTCAATTAAATAACCTTAACCGTTTTAGAATCAATGTTTCTAATTTAATTCAAGGATTTTATATTATATACTTAGTTGATGATTTTAATAATGAAGTTGCTATTTATAAGATGTTAAAAGATTAATTATATGGATGTTAAAAAAGCATTTGAGATAAATCGTGAAACTTGGAATAATAAGGTAGCGGTTCATGCAAAAAGTGATTTTTACAACTTAAAAGAATTTAAAAATGGTAAGTCTTCACTTAATAATTACGAGATAGCTGCTTTAGGAGATGTTGCAAATAAGTCGATACTTCACTTACAATGCCATTTTGGTCAAGATACTTTAAGTTGGGCTAGGATGGGAGCAGACTGTACAGGGATTGACCTGTCAGAGGAAGGAATAAAATTAGCTAAAGAATTAAATAAAGAGTTAGGTATGAACACCAATTTTATTTGCTGTAATGTTTTAGATGTATCAAAGCACCTCAACACCAAATTTGATATTGTTTTTACAAGTTATGGAACGATAGGATGGTTGCCCGATTTAAAACCTTGGGCACAAATGATATCTGAAAGATTAAAAAAAGGTGGTATTTTTTATATAGTAGATTTTCATCCAATTGTTTGGATGTTCGATTATACCAGCAA
>Ga0208814_1000093_pt1 | contig 70256 bp, 81 predicted proteins | sample MalvirAntarct_55_FD_184253 | JGI IMG/M metagenome (GOLD analysis project Ga0208814, IMG submission 184253) | Marine viral communities from the Global Malaspina Expedition - Malaspina viral metaG Antarct_55 (SPAdes) (version 2) | ecosystem: Environmental > Aquatic > Marine > Oceanic | place... | reverse complement strand
TTGATTTCATGGTTTGAGATGCACCTTTCCTGACCAACTCCTGTTGTTCTGAAAATGTCCTCATGCCGCATATCACGCTGAAGTCTTGCTTGGTTACACCTATGGCGTACTTCACGACAGTTACCAGACTTTCGTTTACACTTTCTAGCCTTGACAGGCTGCGTTTTCCTAACTTGTATCCCATACCTACTTCTTTCCAAAAAACTTGCTTACAGACCGCATACCTATACTAGCACTAACAATCCCACCTAATGCAATTTGATACCACTGAGGCATAACTTCCAAAGCCATAAAGCCCTTAGCAACTATGTCATTTCCCCAATCTCCGCAGAAGGCTAATATTAGTGGAATACTAAAAAGTAAGGTAATCCATTCATCCTTCCAAGAATTATCAGCGCCCTTTATAGCTGCAATATCCCAATCAATCTCACCTGTAAGTTGCTTTTTACGCACCTCTGCTTCGGTTAGTTTGATCTGTGTCTTACCGTCTATTACCGAAGTAGCTAAACCTGTAAGACTGCTTATAAGTTGTGTTATCATTTTTCGTGACTCAACCAAACGGCGAATGCGCCCGTCATGGCTCCCGTTACAACAGAAATTAAACTGGCCTGTTGTGTAGACAAATCAGGCATAGATAACGCCCACTCTATGCAGCGAACATATACCACTGTCATAGTAAACATCATAAAACGGGGTAACAGCTTATACTCTAGTACCCTAGCAAATGCTATATTCATCAGAAACCTCCTTTAAGGCCATCTAATATTTCGGACAAACTAGGCCGTTTATCCTTTTTTTCATAGACGCAACTAAAGACTTTTGGACACTCTGAAAAACTGCGCGTGGGGTAATGATATCCCAACCCACCAAAACCCGCACTAAATCTATACACACATACCTTTTGGTCATTTACGTCTGTAAACCTCTTCCATAGGTGACACTTCACATGAGTTGGGTTAGCAACTCCCGCAAGTGTTATTGATAGTATTAGCGCATTTATCACTGTGTAGCCAATACTATTAAATATAGGCCACCACCTAACACACTAAGAATACCTAAAGACAGGCCACCAATAGCCGCATTATTTGCCATTTGTCTTTTTGCTTCCATAGCTGCGTACACCGTATCTTCTCTTTCTTTACGTATTTGCCTACGCATACCTAACATTTCATCATAGGTTGACGGGCCAAACCTCATATTAAGCATAAACTTAATCTCTTTTTCTCGCTCTAACAGAGTCTTCTTACGGACAACAATGTCCATAGCCTCTTGCTCTATGTCACCAGAATGAGATTGTTTCTCTAAGAACGTAGGCTTCTTACGTTGTGACTCAGCCTTAGATATATCTGCGACTGCACTATACCATGCACCGAGTTGTTTGCTTACGTCTTCTATCTCACGCCCCGCACCGACCAGCATCTTAACGCCCTTAAAGGCAGCATTAGCAGCAGCAAACGCAGTGATAGGATCAATCATAACTACATACGACTAAGTATAGTTAGGAGCATAATAATAGTTGCACCAGACGTTGCTATAAGCACTGTTTCAAGCCGTTTGACGCGGGTAAATACTTCTTTAAATTGTATTCTAACCTCTGTTTGTATAGCTGTCATATCTCGCTCCAGTGCGCCTACACGATCTTCTAAATCCATACTCGTAAACCTTATGCGTATACTGCATTATCAGTAGTTAATGCAGCGTTCCATTGTAGATTTTGCCCTGACTTCCCTGTAACTTGTACTTGTAATACTCCTGCCGCAGAGTTCCCTGCAGCTAACAACACAGGGTTTGTGTAACTACCTGCGTTGGATATTGGAGAGATTCCTTGAGAAACAATTACACAGACTCCGCTAGCTTCTCTACGAATCAAGGCTTTGACTTCCCATGCACTAACATTAGTGCCACCGCCTACTTGCTGACGCATGACTATAGTTCCGGTTATACTCATAGCCGTACTTACAGGAAGTAGAATTTGATTGCTTGTGCTGGGAGTGCTACCATTAGTTGTAAGATTTGTAAGTGAGTTACTACTAGTAGCAATACCTAATTTTACCAATCCTTTATAGGTTGCGTCTGCCCATGCTCCTGCAGTAGCCCCTGCATTGATTGTTAGAACTTGCCCTGCAGTGCCCAGACTAGCCGGTATATTAGCGCCTACGTCAACGCCATCTACAGTCCCAGAAACACCTAGATTACCGTCAACGGTTGCGCCACCTGAAGTAGTAGAAAGTTTTGCTACGTTGTTAAAACGTAAAACTACACCACCATCTTTAGTAGCTGCTAACATAGTTTCTACACCGTTTGCAGATTTTACGGCAAAGTCATTATCAGTTTGTATGGTAAAATTGCCTGTACCATTAACCAAAGTAGCCGCACCTGTATGTGATACTACAAACGTGTTACCCTGACCAAACCTAGCTTCTTGTGTCGTAAACTCTATATTTTTACCGTTACAGTCTAATGTACCACCTAGTTGTGGAGACGTGTCCGCAGCAACAGAACCTATACCACCTAAAGCGGCAAGGGCTGCAGTAGCTGTACCTGCGCCTGTACCTCCGTCAGCAATAGCTAAATCGGTTATACCCGATATGGACCCACCGTTAATTGTAGGTGCTGTTAATGTCTTGTTTGTAAGTGTTTCTGTACCCGCAATAGTAGCTAATGTACCTGTTGTAGGAAACGTAACATTGGTTGTACCCGTGGTAGTCAGAGTTAACGCATTGGCTCCTGCAGTAGTAAGATTTCCTGCAAGAGTTAACGTACGACCACCAATGGACAACGAAGTTACGTTGGTCACGGCTTCAACTACATTTGTGCCATCACAAAATAACAAAGAAGATTTGGTTGTTGGGATCGCAATGCCTGTACCACTAGCAGTTTTTAACGTGACTGTTTGTGCAGTAAGGTTCTGCATAATATACATTTTACTAACCGCAGGACATATTACTGTAGCCGCACCTGTTAGTGAGGTACTGGTATCCGTAAGAGTCAACATAGCTGACCTAGAAGACGCTGCGGCTCCATTTGCCACAGATAAGGTAGCTGAGTTAGTAGACCATGTATTTACTACAGACCGTCCTGCAACGGCTTCTTCTACCATAGACGTTATACTATCGTTTACTGTATTACCCCAGTTCCCTGTTAATTCACCTTGAACAGGTAGGGCTAGTTTTAATATCGGTGTAAATTGCGTTGCCATTGTAACCTCATCTAGTTCACAGGTAGCCAGTTAGGGTCTGGCGGCGTTTGTGCGTCATCAATTTCTTGCCACGTTAGTAGCTGCCCTACTGCGCCGTTAGCTGCAAGTCCTGTTACGGGTACGGGAGCGTTTATCTTAACTTCAACTACGCCTATTTGTGAAAAGGCTCTTACTGGCGTAGGTATAATTCTACTATTTATATTAACAGTTATAGTGCCTACAGCAACATCACCAGCTACTCCTGAAGGCAGTACATTAGCGGCTCCCGAAACATTTACAGTACCTACAGCGTTATCTGCAGCTACTCCTTTAGGGGATACTATCAGTCCTTGTCCGGTTACGATAGTAACAGCACCTACTGCACCATCTCCAGCCACCCCTGAAGGTAACGCAACTGCTGCACCAGAAACAACAACTGAACCCAGCGCCGCATCAGCAACTACAGCATCTGCAAATACTATTGCCGCGCCTAGTGATGCTAAGGGGGCAGAAGCTAGGGGAGAAAAACCTAACATCAGCTAGGCTCAACGGGCCAAGTTACGTCTGGAAACCCAGATTGTGCGGGTACATCACGCAGTGCCTGACGATACGTCTTCCAAGCGTCAGTAATACGGTCAGCTAGTGCCATGTGGTCAGACGCAGATAATAGTTTGTTACGTTCTTCCCTAATTGCAGCCGCTTTAATTGCGGTAGTGTCAGGCTCAGATGTCTGGAACTCAGGCCAATCAGATACATCGGCATCATCATCAAATACCGCTGGGTCACCTGTTGTTTTGTTGTAAAATATTTTAGTCATAGCAATCTCCTAAACATTATACACTCTCACTAAACCCGCAGCACCAGCACCGCCATTTGCATTAAACCCAACAGTGCCACCACCGCCGGGTGCAACTCCTGTCGCGCCAGATGTGGATGCCCCACCATTACCTGCAAATAATGAATCACATCTAGGAACGTCTGAGTGACTACCGATTGCAGCACTAAAACGTTTACCCGCACCGTTTCCTGCACCAAACACAACAGGATTAGAACCTCGACTGTTCGCACCTGCAAAAAAACTTGAAAACCCAGATGGTATAACACCTGAAAATGTAACGCCTGTAATTTCTGTTCCTGTTATACTTAGGCCAGAAGCAAGAGTATCAGAGGATGATATTAACACAGTTTTCATAAACGGACCAAGGTCTGAGCTTGCCGATGAGGGGCTAATACCCGCTGACGTTGCAAACGCATTGCCGCCATTTCCGCTTGTTAGCGTAAAGCTGGAAGCTGTTGGGTTTGTGCTTTGAGTAGTTCCCGCAGAGGTACGCCCAGCAGCGCCAGCACCGACCACATATGACCCGCCATTTAAAATTCCAGCTTTGGCGTAAATTAACATTGCTCTACCGCCAACGCCGCCCTCATAGATGTTTGAGTTGTCAGACCGAGAGCCGCCGCCGCCGCCGCCAATGAGGTACACCCAGACAAAGGCATCGTCACTTAAACTGCCTTTGCTATATGTTCCTGATGACGAGAAGGTTGTTGTTGGGCTTGCCCAATTACTTGGAAAAACAATCGCTTCAAATCCTGTGCTAACCGTAGCCCACGCCGCTGTCGTTCCGTTAGATTGAAGTAATTGTGTGTTAGAGCCTATGGTCAGTGGTGCCGCTACACCTGATGAGTTGCCTACTTGTATAGCCCCTCTAGCCAACGCGCCTACAGATGCGCCCGTAGCTGTTATAGTACCGCCAGCCGTTAGGTTAGCAGTTGCAGCTAAAGTAGTAGTCCCGTCAGCTACCGTAGCCACTGTAGCGTTAGCGCCGTTCTTGATTACAACGTCTGTGCTGCTACCATCGCCCTTGAGAACCAAGCCGTCAGAAGCTGTGGTTGTTACAGAGGATGACGCAAATCCTGCAAGGTCTCTAGCTTTGGTCATGTCTTACTCCGATTCTTCTTCTTCTTTTGCGGGGGGTGCCACATAGTTAGGATTTGCAGACCAAGTTGTACCGTCAAATAAATATTTACACCCATCCCAATTATCAGGTGGTGTAACACTTGTGTGCATTACAGTGTCTGAACTACTGCAATCAGCAATTGTTAGTGTTAAAGGGTCTCCAACGGTAATGCTGTCACTACTAATATTTACAACTTCAGCATCTTCAAAAATGTAAATTGATACGCCTTCCTTTATTAAAGTTTTCATTATATTTCCCCTGCTTTGACGTAGATGGCGCTAGAAGACATGGCATTTCCAACCTTGTTGACTAAACTGTTGGTTAAAGTAAGTGTGGTTGAATATTCTGATAGAAAAGGCATGCCGTATGGCAGACCCGCGATTAAATTAGACTGCGCAGTATTAATTCCACCAATAATTGTTACTTTTCCAGACGCACCGTTAGAGATATTTTCGGCGGCTAAACCTACATATTTTGGAAAGACTGGTTTTTTTATTTGTGGAAGCGTACCGCCACTATGAAAACCACTTCGACCAGAAACATACACTATAACTGCACCAAAACTTGCAATTTTATCCCCATAGTTAAAAGACGTTCCGCTTATTTTAATAGGGCATAAGTTATTATTTTGTGAGCTGTACAGACCTATTGTGTTGTCAGTTGACACAAAGAATGGAACTGCTGTTGCGCTTGCACCTTCGGCTCCCGTTTTAGGTGTACCGAAGGTTATAGTGTTGTTGCCAGCATTGACCGTACCAATAGCAATGTAATTTAATTGTGGACTATTTCGTACATAAGAAACCACAATTTTATTTGCGTTAGTGTCCTCAGTTAAATATATTTGTTGTGAAGATGTTAGCGTACCTGAATCTACTGTAACTACAGAACCTGATGAAACTGTAGAACCATTAAGGAAGCAAATCTTACTCTTTAGTTTACCGCTATCATTATTGTCTGAATACGCCAAAATAATTTTGCTGGTGCTGGGATCAAGCCTTACGTCAAACCGACCTGTGTTACTGCTTACGACAGTAATTTGACCGGATACGCTAACACTGTTTCCAGATACAGTATAAATACGAGCATAAATGTAGTTACTGCTAGATATATAAAACGATATAAATTTGTTTGCTGTGCCGCTGTAGACTAGCTCGAAATCCTGTCCCTCGCTTGAAGAACCTAATTGTTGTTCACCTCCAAAACTTACACTTGTACCGCTGACGGTAGCAACAGCGGCCCTCAGATTAGAACCCGGATTTGTCTCTTGGAAGATACACAAGTATTTACCTGTACTCAAATCTCTTGCATTTTGATTCTGCGCCGTAAAAACGCCCCTGTCTGATCCGGGAACTCTGACCGCAGTGCCAGACGTAATATTTAAACTTGCGTCAATAGATGCGACTTGCAACAGATACCCACCACTGCCGCCAGAAGTGTCAGAAACAAATCCAGTAACTGTGTTGTTTGATGAGTTATAGTCTATGTTGTTATATTCTGCTGCAAACGCAGGGCTTTGAGACCCGGCAGGGCCAAAAGGCGAAATCAGAGAACTAATCGTTCCGTTTGAGTTCAAGCCTACGGGACGACCAGCGGTGATTGCGCCTGTGGCTGTAAAAGTCTGCTCACCACCCGCTGACAAACCCGTGATACCTGCGCCGTTACCCGTAAGGGTCGTAGCAGCCAACACACCCGCAACTGTTACGCCTGTGTTCGTTGTTGATAATTTTAACGCTCCGTTAAAAAACAGGTCTACATCACCATCATCAGAAAATTCAGCTAGACTTTCACCAGAGCCAAGTATTCTTATTGAGGAGCCAGCAGTGGTATTGCTTAGGTCTAGGTGGCCTGTATCATTATTAATCTTGGCGTCTGTGCCGTTATGAAACACCTGTAAATCAGCGCCTGTCCCAAACTTAGATTTAATACTGTCGTTAAAAGTAATGTCACCTGTGACAGTGCCACCCGTAGCTGGTAAGCCGCCAGAAGCTACAAAAGATGTAAACGCTACAATCTCTACAATATCGTTAACCAAAGCACCTGAAGATAAAACAACATCAGAGCCGTTAGTGGCTGTATAATCAGCAGCCGCCAGCTTTACGCCGTTCATATAAACATCAACAAAGCCTACGCTGTACCCGCTTGTAGCAAAGGATGTTTGACCATTAGTCGCGGTAAAAGCCTGACGCTTCTGTGTGGCCTGTGGTACGGGCTGTGTGCCTATATATCCTGACATGTCTTATATTGACCCCTCTGTCACTAATATGGTTGATGCTGATAACGCTACGCCAATTTTATTGTTCGAACCGCTAACTAGCGTTGCAGAATCCGATGGAAGACCATAGTCAAAACCAGAAACTAACCCTGATTGGCTTGTGTTGATACCACCTGTTACGGTTACTTTTCCTGTCGCGCCGTTTGCAATATTTGCTTTTGCCAGACCAACGAACTTTGGAGACGCTGTTTTAATCGCAATAGAATCACCTAGCTGGTCAGCCATAAGTACAATTGATTGGTTATCATCATCGTAAATTAACGTTGACTGAGTTGAGTTCACATCAGTGTACGTAAATACCCTGTCGCGCTCTACAATTGTCCCAGTTTGCTTCACAACTTCTAAGCTACCATAATCCAAGACAATTGTGCTGTTAGTTGAATTGTATACTGCCTTTGGATTACCAATAGCTCCCATTTCTGTGGGATTAGCAGCAAACGAAATTGAGTTGCCATTAACTGTTCCAACAAGTGCTTTAGAATTATTTAAGTTACCGCTGTCAGCAAATACTAAAACCACTTTATTAGTAGAGGGGTCAAAAACAGGTTTTGGCCTTAGAACACTCATATCATACCCAGTATCGACTGCTGTACCAAACGAGATTGTAGTGTTACTAACCGTTCCTACTCTACAGAACAAAGTTGTATTTCCTTGAATCACATAAAAAACAACAACCTTACCAGCATTGCTGTCGTAGCAAAGTCCGTATTGACCAATAAGCCCACCTGAGTTCGTACGCGCGCCAGAAATATCAACGGGTGAACCCATTGACACGGATGTGCCAGAAATAGTATTCACCGTTGCATACAAATGATGTTCTCCATCGCCGTTCAATTCTTGCCGTGCAATATGAACAACTTTAGTGTTTCCCGCATTTACTGCAAAGATTTTTTCAGTACCGCCCGTTCCACTTGCAGCAGTTGCTGTTGAACCAAACGACACTGAGGTGCCAGAAATAGTCCCAACCCTTGACCTTGCTCGACCATCTTGCCGCGTCCAAATAACTAAATTCTTTTGGCTTCCAGCATCATAGACAACGTTATAAGGAAGGGCGGATGGCTCAAACCCTTCAAATTGAGTCTGTGACGAATTAAAAGAAAAAGTAGTGCCGCTTAGTGTAACGACAATTGCCTCTGCAACACTAGTTCCTGAACCAGTACTCCGTCTCCCAACCATTAAATATTTATTTTGGGCGGGGTTATAACCCGCGCCATAAAAAGTAAGGTTTGATGATGTAGGTCTTTGAACAGACGATTTTATGACAACCGCTGTGCTAATAGTACCGTTCGAATTAATGCCAACAGGTTTACCAGCGGTGATTGCACCTGTTGCCGTAAACTCTTGTTCACCACCGCTTGATGCTGCTACCCAGCTAAGATCGTTAGCACCAGCGGTTAGGACAGTACCTGCTGCTCCTTTAGATAAAGGTGCAGCTACATTTGATGAATTACCTGTTTGTATGGCACCTCTAGCAAGTGCGCCTACCGATGCTCCCGTAGCAGTTATAGCCCCGCCAGCAGTTATAACCCCGCCAGCAGCTACAGCCCCAGTAGCAGCAAGATTGCGGATGGCTGTAACGTCTTTGTTAGCATCTGCCGTGAGAACTTTATTCGCTTCGGTTACACCGTTAGCCGCTGCTTTATCTGTTAGGTTAAGTTCAGCAATAGAAGCATCAATACCTGAGATAATTCCTGAAGATTTAGCGCCAATATATCCAGCCATTAGGTTTCTCCAGTTTAAGTAATTTCAAGCACAGACAGTATAGCGTCTAGACTCGTATTTACGCTAGATTTAACATACAATTTGTCTGCTGCCATTAAAATGATTTTACCGTCTAACACAGACAACGCACTCTGTGCAGGTATGGGCGCGTCTTTTACAATGTAGTAATCTACATTTGATCCACCACGTTCAATATAAACGCTTGCGGTGATCTGTGTGGTCAGAAGATTTGCAAGGTTTACTCCAACCGCAACTGTCTGCGTATTTGCAGCTACAGTAACGACAAGAGCTTCACTTACTCCAGCTTGTCTAACCATGTAACTTTTGAATATATTAGCCATGATATATCACCCCAATGCTATTGCTAGAGCCGCCGCAGTGCCAGCAGGGTCTACTTGTAAATTTGTTTGAGCCGCACTAATAGTTGATGCTCCGGTGCCACCATCAGCTACAGTCAAGTCTGTTATACCCGTTACGGCTCCACCAGTAATATTAACCCCTGTCTGTATGTCTATAGACGTGGCCGTTAAAAACACTGTAGCATTGCCAGATAGGGTTATGGCGTTATCACTATTGGAACTTTCACTAACACTGCGCGCCATTGTGCCCACAGAATTACTAAGCGTTCCCACACCTATTTCAAAATTAACGCCATCTTCTATAGTGTACCGTACGGTATCACCATTAGCTACACCCGCTGCCGAAAACGTTTGAAATCCTGCTACCGCAGAACCTAAAGCTATCGAACCCGTGCCTGTAGTGGACGTTAGTACGTTAACTCTATTTGCTAGTTTAAAAGCCATTGCAGATGTCCTTTAAAGTTTACGAAGGTGTTTCAATACGGATGATAGCACTTGTCGCGTTGTTAGTTGGGAACTGAACTTCAAACGTACCATTCGAGGAGGATTTATCAGCCAAGAAATCTAATACTGCAACTGCAGTGTTGGTATTTGCTCCACTAGAACGGTAAATCAAAGCACCTCGTGCGGTAATGGTCGAAGAGGTCCAGTTGATCGTGCCAAAACTAAGAAACACAGTTGTACCCGTACCCGTAGATGTAGGTACTTGACTGATTGATAGTGTTTTACCCGCTGTATCATAACCGTTTCCATTAGCCACTTCTCCTCCGGTACTATTTGCATAGCCATTGGTAGCTGCTGTTAACGAGGCAGAGTTTGTGTATAGTGCAATTTTAAACGTATCGTTGGTGTTGGCACTAAAGTCCATCTCACCGTCGAGTAGTGCCTTCTTAAACGAAGTACACATAAAGTTTCCTGTGAAAGCCATTTCTTATCTCCTAGCTTACTGTGGTACGAACTTGCCCAGAACGATACGCGTCTTCACGCAGCTTACCATCTCCAAGGTTTTTTAACAAGGTTATCGACTGTGCATACAATGATTCATACATTGCAACTACATCGGGTTCCCCCTTCATAAAACGTATTGCTTCTATTAAAGCACCGTTTAACAGCGCAGAATCAAAGTTTTCGCCTAACCATGTAGTCCCAGCGGTAACTATAGATTCTGGATAGTACCCGTAATGCAGTTCTGTACTGTAACTTGTTTCCGGGGTTGGTCCGAGAATAAACGTATCGTCATCAAAATACGCATAATGTTTTGGAACACCTTTGTCACTAGGGTTAGGATACGCTTCACGCATAAAGTTAACATCTTTATTAATTAGATACGTATACACATCTCCTGCGCTTATAACCGCTAAAGAATAAGCCCATATAAAATCTGAAGGTGCAGTAAGGTATTTATTACTGCCAGATATAGTGCCTACAACGTTTTTACGCAGTGCAGGAATCTGCACCGAGTTGTATATTTTCTGTTCGGATTGCTGCGTAAACATAGCTAACACATCCGCAGTGAAAGTAGTTTCGCAGATATCCTGTATATTAGTTGTTAACGCAGTATAATTCATAATTTACCCCATCGGCCCTCTTGCGTAGATACCTTGCGTTGCTGCACCAGTACCGCGAACTTTTACTTTACCACCACTAGCATAACCTTTTTTAGCCATACCACCTTTTTGATAGCCCATAGCTCTAACAACAGCAGGGCGTTCTTTCTTTAATTCTGTTAGTCCTTTGTTTAATTTTTTAGCCATAAACGTGCTCCTAGTTTGTTACTACTGTTACTGTTCCTATTGATCCACTACCAACTAACCTATTTGGCATTAGATTAAAAGGATCGGCTAATCCTACAGGGTTCCAACCACCTTGAAAGTTTCTGCTTGATGTTAAACCTTGATCTGGGCGGGGGTTACGTAGTGCCTCGGGATCGTTTATTGGCAACTCTCCTAATCGTAATTGTGGATGACTAGGGTTCCAACAAGTTGGGCAGGCTTTGACATGCGAGTTTGTACCTTTTACAAACAGGTCTTTTAGTTTATGCAATTTATACTGAAATCCACACACATCGCACATTCCGATGGCACGTTTTCCAGCTGCAAACCTATTACCCATTAGTGTATACCTGCTATTCTAGGTACGAACCGTGCAGGTGTTTTTTCTCTATCTTCACTAGCAGCCATTTCAAACTGTTCGTCGTACACAGCTTTTAACATCTGTACGCGGTCTACAAGTTCGGGAACTTTCATTGCAATATGATAAGCTAGTCCCGAGACGAGGCACGGTAAAAATCTAAAACTTATGTCTGCTGTTTGTATGCCGCTACCTGCGTCTTCAATTCGACGCATACGCCAGTAATTAAGTTGATAGTTGTTATTGTCAGGAACAGGCCACACAAGCACTTTGGGGGCAGGCTGCAACCGTTGCACATATATCTGTATAGGTCGGCCTTGTGTTAACTTGTTAGGAATAGCCGAGTACGTGGATACACTTATGCGGTTTATGGTAAGGTCCGATTGTGTGCTGGTATTAGCAGCGTTAGTACGTATTTGTTGTTCAAGCAAATCAATGGTATCTGCTGGTAACGTGTACTCCGACTGACCCTGTACTAGATTAATGGATGTTGGATTATCAATAGTCCACATATTTATGCCACGGTTCTGCCACTCAATCGTCATAAGATTCATGGATCGTCGCGCTGTACGTAAATCATAGCCACTGCGAAGCTCACGCCCCGCACGTTCCCATGCCTCTTCAGCAATTTCCGTGAAGTCCATATTGAACGTTGCGGTGCCTGATGTTGTCATTTCTTACGCCTTTTTGCAGGAGCTACACGTTTAGGTTTTCCCGCAGGTTGTCCTAAACGTTTTTTCTGCGCTATACGTTTACTTTTCTCAGCCTTAGTCATCTCGCTGCTAGTTTTAGGAGTCTTGCTAGATACGCGCTTAGACGGTCTACAGTACGGTGTACCGCGTTTCTCGCCTTCCTGCCGACCACACTCTTTGCCTGTGCGGACATCTTTCCAATCCTCTTTAAACCAGCGTTTTAGGGCAGCACCCTTTGCTGTTTTACGAACAGCCATTACTTGCCGCCCCTTTTCTTTCTACACTTCGCAATTGCGCCACTTGCATACGCGCTAGGAAAGACTTTGTACGAAGCCTTTACCTTTTTGTAGCAAGCGTCCTTGACTGTACCGCCTTCCTTATAACCTTTAGTATTACAAGAAGACCCACTGGATTTGTAGTATTTTCGCATCAGACCATTTTGGCAGGTTTGCCGCCACGAGCCATACCGTAACCGCGCACTTTACCACCGTTGGCATAACCTTTTTTCTTCATAACACCGCCGCCAGCTTTCATTTTTTTAGTCATAACACCGCCGCCAGCTTTCATTTTTTTAGTCATGCCACCGGCTTTCATACCTTCAGGGCGCATTTTTGGTTTTACTTTACGCATCTTTGCCTTTTGTTCTACTGACTTAGGCCGCATCTTTGGACGCAACGACGTTGCTACCCCGGGCATTTCTGGAGAGATACGTTGACCTTCCATAACACTCCCAGCCTCGGCTCTAGCAGCAGAGTCAATACCGTCCTGCGTAACTTTCTTGCCTTTAGCGTAACCTTTTTTCTTCATGCCACCCATAGAGTAACCTTTTTTCTTCATCTTCATGGTTTTATTCCTTGTACAAGTTGTTGAACACGCGCTCTGTGTCCCAGACGTATTCTACGTCTTCTTTTGAACCATATATATGTTGATTTGGTTTAAAGTCTGGAGCGCCTTCCCCTGTTTCAAACCACGCAGGGTGCGTCACGCGTACCCGATTGTTTGGTAGTGCCACTATATTGCCTGTATATTCGCCTGCATCTAACAACTCAAGTACGTGACTTTGCTTATGCTGTGCAGGATCGTCAGCTACTTCGCTATCTGTGTAGTCTACAGTAAACAAATATTTAGCAGGATAAAACTCACCATCTACTTTGGCTATCCATGGTGCGGGAGAAGCTCGTTCTAGTTTATACACCGAGTGATAGTGAGACATGCAATCCCAAGGCTGTGCAAGATACGGTGGTAAAACCGTAGGCCATTCCTCAAGCGGTACATCCGCTACAAGAGCCGTCAGGGGCATCCTAGCCCACATTGCCCCGCCATGTACATTCTCGTCCTCGGTATCGTCTGACTCACACCCTGTAAACATTACTTGGAAGCTAAGAGTGCGGTTGGGCATTGTAGTAACACCTATGACCATAGCATGTAGAAACTCGCCGTGATAATCTTCAAGATTCTTAGTGTATTCCCTACGTACCCACGCTTTAAAGTATGGTATGCTGCTGGTCAGGTATGGCATGTTAACAATTCCATTTCCGCAAGCTCTTGTTAATGCGGCTGTCGGGATCGTTAGCCGTCTTAGAACTTGTGTTACTTTTTTTCATACCCTTCATACGGGCACAGAACGACTTACGCCGATTTGCAGCCTTAGACCCTTTTTTAAGTTTACTGGGTTTGGTAGTAACCGCAGTTTTTAACTTACTGCCGGGATTGGCCTTTCTATAACTGGCAACGCCTTTTGCATTGAGTCCACCGGACTCACTCTTGCCTGCCTTACGTGTCCAAGCGGGGGATTTTACTCCCCCACCTTTTTTAAAGTATGATCGCACAAAATTACTCCAATATTAGGGTTATTTTGTTTCCTGTTCCTGTAAGCGCCGACACAAAGCAACCGTTAGTTGCTAGTATGCCGTCTGCAGGAATATATACATCGTTCCAACCTGTGGGCAGTGTAAGGTCCAAAAGCACCTCACCTGCGGCAGTACCGTTACGTAGTGTAAACGCACAAGCGGCGGCAGCGTTAACTAACACTCCCAAGATACGCGTACGACTAGGCCCAACAAGGGCGGCAGTATCGCCTGTAGCAAAGTTAAATGCTCGTACTGAATTAGCAGCCATTTAGCTATTCCTTTACGGTTGTACTGCAATGTTGGCGGCTTGTACGTATTCAACTTCAAGAACACCTACACCTGCGCCAGTATTGGCACTTAGGAAATTAATACGTTTGTCGCCAGCAGCAATATTGAGCCAATTAGCTACTCGCGTAGCATCTGCGCCACTTCCAATGCTGATAACACCTATAGTACCACCTGCTGCGCCTGCAGCAGCAGTCAAGGCTGTTGCGTTTACAGTAGCACCATCATCGTAACCAATACCGCCTGTAGAAGCAGCGCCATTCCAAGCAGTTACAACGTATAACTTTATAGCTATGATTAAGCTATTACCGGGAATTACAATGGTTGTAGCTGGGGTGTTTGCGGCGATTGTAGCCGCTTGTGTAATGGCTGCACGTTGATGCAAGACAACTTGTCCAACATTAGCAATGTCGGTGCCTACAATAATGCCATTAGTTGTGCGGATTGTGCCTGACCGAATCGGTCCTGAAAATGTAGTCGTACCCATGTTAGTCTCCTGTCTGGGTTATGTCAGGCGCATGTACGCCTGTCAGGGATGTGTGTATAATACACTATATTAAACAAAAAGAAAGGGGCAACCGAAGCTGCCCCTACTTTAACGTAATAGTAACGTGTTTTACGCTCCGGGTGAACCGTAGATACCCAGCGGATCAGACACACCGAACGAATACCGCTCACGGGCCTTATAACGACTGTTACCTGTGTCGAAGTCACCATCCATAGAGGTAGCCATAGCTGCCCGTGTAAAGTGCTTCAGACCGTTGGGTACATCAGTCATCATAAACCATGCGTTTACATCTGTCAGGTAATGGTTGACAGCATAACCGCCGGGAATTGAGCCGTTAGCGCGTAGTGCGTTGATATCGTTGTCTGCAGTACCTACACGACCCTCGGTTTCCATCAGGCGTGTTGCAACAAATTGCAGTGCTGGTGGAATTACAAGTTTCTTAGGCTGTGCTGCAATCAACAAACCGCGCTCATCGGTCCAAGCTGCAATCTGAATAATAGCCGCTTCCAAGGAAGTTTCATTAAGGTCAGCTGCAACTGCAGGACGGTTTGAGTTTACGCCACCAGAAATCAGTGGGTGCGCGGTAGACATGAGCGTCTGACCATCACCGTAGGTTGGGCCAGCAAATCCAGTATTGAGGATGTTGGCAGCTTTAACCTGTTTGGTGTACGCCATAGCGCGAGCCAGTGCTTTAGTATAACGCGATGACAAAGAATCATACAGGTTATCCTCAATAGCTTCCTCAGTGATTGAGAAACCCATTGCCACTGTTTCGTGTGTATAGCGAGCAGTCCATGCTTCCTGTGCATTGTCATATTCGATGGCAGAGCCTTCGTCTTTAACAGGTGCAGCAGAAAATCCGCTCAATTTCAGTTCTTCCTCGAAGGAACGATCTGAAGTTTCGGTTTCAAAGATTTCGGTGTGTTCTTCACCGTACTTTGCGTATTCCAGACCAAACAAGGCGTTTAGGCCGGGAAGCAGTTCTTTAAGTAACTGTGCGCGTGAAATAGCCATTGGTTATTCTCCCTTATACGCCGATTTGGCCGTTATAGCGATGATACCCAACGTTGAACTTAACGATAAGTTCAATGAAGCCCGTACCCGCAGCATTTGCAGTTTCAGGAACTACATCTACGACAGTTAGCGGAAGCGAGGTAGTGACGCTGTTTGCAAAACAACCCATGCGGCTATTACCCGTAGCAAGTACACCCGTATTTAGTACGAGCACTGCGTTCTTGGGTGGGCCTGCAACTGCGCGTGTTTTAAACGCTGGAAGCAACCCGCCAGCAGCGTTGTCTGCGGTAGCAGCTGTTACACTTACAATCTTGTAAAGTGCGTTAGGGTCATCACTGATGTACGCAACAATGTCAGTCGCTACTGTGTTTGCTGGATAGTGTTGACTGTACAATTCATAACCCAAAGTTGGGTCTGTGTACCGACAGCCCAAAAATACCCCCATTACGCCGGGAACAACAGCGTTTGCTGCTTGTCCTGCCATAGTGGAGATGATGACAGTGCCACCTGCCGCGAGTTGGACTACATCACCATTAAAGATAGATGTGTTATACCCGCTAGCAATCGGCATTTGTCGAGTCGCCCCTGCAAAGGGAAGACCTCCGATCAGATTTACCGGCTTCAGCCCGTAGGGGGCGTCAACTGTAGGATAAGCCATTATAAGCTCCTAAATTAAGTTCCTTTGCCAAAAGTAACCTTTGATTTGCGGTCATTAAATAACGGCATACGCGGGTCACTCTCTCTCATAAGGTTGTTATCCACGGATCGCATCTGCGCTTGTGTATGCTGAGAATAGTAAGCATTGCGCTCTTCGACCATTTCAGATGGAGCTTTACATAGCAAAAGACCGCCGATAACTACGTTTTCTTTAAACCGTTCTTGTTCAATAGAAACCATAGTAATTTCAGGATGATCTTTAGCCAGACATGGCTCCCAACCTTCTCTTAGTTTTGAGGAAACATTGGTGGCATCAATCTGCCCTTGTGTACTTACACGGACCCAATGAAAGTCATAGCCAGCCTCGGGATTTGGAGACGGTAAAGTCTCCGGGCGCGTCCACGCTTTTCTACGTACTTTTTTATCACGAGCATCAAGCTCACGGTCTAGGCGATTTTCAGCCATTGTTATTCCTCATATCTAATGCAACCTGTTTGGCGTACTGTTGTGGGGTTAACCCTAACCGTTTAGCGAGTTGGACTTGAGTTCTCGTCAAAGTCACTTTTTTCGGTGCTGTACTCCGCGTTGCGGGAGCAACCACTGATGTTTTTCGCTTCGGTTCAGCATCCTCGAAATTATCGGGGAATACTTGACGCATACGAGTATCTATCGTCTCGTAGTATTCATCGCTTTGCGGACTTACGCCCTGTTTGACAAGTTTATTATGCAACCCCAACGCTAAACTTGTCATCTCATCGTCGGGACCGAACCACGAATTAGCCTTTTGCCAATCAGCAGCCCGAGTATCGACTTGTGGTGTCGGGGCGGATTCTGGTTGAGTCTGTACAGGAGTTTCTTCCTCCTGTAAAGCAGGCACCTTAAAATTTGCTAACTTATCAGCCTTTAACTTGGCAGCTGTTAACTTTTCTTGTGCTTCTACTACAGCGTCGGAATCACCGGATTCATATGCTGCCTTATACTCACGTTTAGCGGCCTCAGTTTCAGCGGCTGAGTTTTTCTTAGCTTGGTCAAGTAACGCACTTTGATTCTTGTTGACGTTACCTTTTAGTTTTTTGTTCTCGTCCATAAGCTGTTGCGTAACTCGCTCAAGCTCTTGACTTTGCCTAAAAGCCTCTTCTTTAGCGCGGCGTTCATCGTGATAACCTTTGCTAAAGTGTTGGATTCGTTTGCGGACTTTTTCTGAATAGTCTTCCAGTTCCTCGTCAGTAACATCATCGGGGGGGTCTGACGCTTTGCGATTCCGGTCTTTCTTCGGAGTATCGTCAACCACCTCAATTTCAAGTTCGTCTTCAACAGGGTCCACCTTACGCTCAGACTTATCCTTGCTACGTGCATCTTCCACAAAATCTTCTTTAGTTTTCTTGCCAGAAACGTCGATTTCAACTGCGTTCGTATCTTCGATGTCAACAACTGTCGATTCCTCGTCTGGAAACTCAAACTCTACTTTTTGAAAAGCCATGATTATGCCCTCTGAATACCTGTGGGATCATCCACAACGGCCTCTATTGAATCGTCGTTCATAAGCCGATACTCAATACCCGCGATAGTGAATCTAGTACCCGAGTTCATGCGGAACATGACAAAATCACCTTCTTTGCACCAAGGTCCATCGGGAAAACGTTCTTTATCCGCATACGCGCCAGACCCCATATCGACTACTAGGCCGATAATAGACATAATATGGTCCTGCTGCTTGGCTTTTTCAGTTTTAAGGATGTTTGTACCCTCAAACTTATCTTCAGGCTGTGGTAGTGCTACTAACACACGATATCCTGCAGGTCTTGGTAGCTGTAGTTCTAGTTCAGCATCAGCGAGGCGTTGTGCTTCGTGCTCCCGTTCCATCTCTTCAAGCTGCATCGTTTTAGTAATTCCCATCGTCATCTTCCATATAGTTACGCGAGAGGTCTTCAACATACGATTTGCTGGCTTCGAGACCCCGAATTAAGCCAACAACTTCCCTATAATGCGCATAGTCCTTAGACGAACCTGCGGTTAGGAAACTCTGTGCAGAGGATATGTCATCCTCGATTTTATCTTTCAGCACGTCAAAGACGGTTTTTGCCATGTTTAGCTATTATCTCCTTTTGGCTGTCGGGACTGCATCATTCGTGCAGTCTCAATACCAAGTTTATTACGTTCCGCACGGCCTGCTTGTTCTAATCGAACACCTTTTTCTTCAGCTTCGATAGCTAGTGATGCCTGATCAAGTTTAATTTTTTCTGCGTTCAACATGGCAGACGTAGCTTCTTTAGCCTTTTGTAGCTTCAGCTGTTCTTGCCGTATCTGCATGTCTGCTTGATCATTTGCCGCTTTGCGTTGTTCCTCGGCCTGTTTAATCTGCAATTCAGCCTGTTTCATCTGAATGATCGGGTCTTTGGCCTGTTGTTGTGCTTTTTGCTGCGCTGCCTGTTTCTGATTAGCCTGTGTAAGCTGTTTGCCTGCGTCTGCAATCATTCTAGAAAGTTCTATTTCGATGGCTTCTGGCAGTTCTTCGTTCGGTGCAGGTAGCGGTACACCTAGTTTAGCTTCAATTTTCTGGCGGTACGAGAACCCTAGATGTTCGGCAACATGCGCTTGCAGTGAGGCCATAATCTGTTTTGCTTGCGGGTTCTGCCCAATCATCTGCGCCATCATCGGGTCTTGCATAAACGATGTATGCGTGGCGATGTGCGCTTCATGGTCTTGGTAAATAAATGCCTTCATCGGTTTGCCTATAAGTGCGGCCATATTTTCACTTACAGGGTCTGTAGGTCTGGCGTCATCTTTAGTTGGCACAAGTTTGTCAGCGTTCTTAACACCTAACACTTCAATCATCTGGCGATGTAGCTGTGGTAGATCATAAATCTGCGGTGCTTTTTCTGACATCTGCAGAACTGTTTGGTACTGCACTACACGTTGCGCCATTGTAGAGCTGTTAGGGTCGCTCACAGGGATGACATCGACCATCATGTAGTCAGCGCGCTTGGCTGTAACCTCGCCTCTGTGAGGCTGGTAGGCGTACTCTACAGGGGCATACTCAGCCATGATAGACTTGAGTAGCTTAAACTCCTGCTTCATAGAATAGTGGACCCTAGATTGGACCGCAGCCATAGGTTTTAGCGTACGTTCTAGTAGGGCCAAGGTGGTGCCCACAGGGGCATTAGCGGACATATCCGAGATGTCCATATCACTAATGGCACCTAGTCTACGTCCTTCAGTCGTAATCTGATTCAGGAGGGCGAGAAGTGTTTGACTAGGTTCTTTGTACGGTAGCGGCATAATGTTGTCACGGATGCTACCTGATGGTACGTCAACGTCTTTAAACTCTCCGGGTTCGATTGGTGAATCGTCTCCCTTGATACGAAGCCCACGCGATTTCAAACCGCCGGGGAGGTTCGACAGTGTTCCCGCGTCAACCAGTTGCCGTATCAAGGAAGTTCCGGCACGGGCGTACCCACCAATAATGTGAATCAATCCAAGGCCATAGAAGCCAAATCCCGGCACATAAACATAGTGTACGAAGTGTTGACGTTTGAGGGTGAGGGGGTCATCCTCCTCGTAGTTTCTACGGATCGCCAACACTTCGTCACTGCCACGCTCTATGGTGACAACATACGGGCGAGCAATACCGTCTTCGTCATCCAATCCCTCAACCACAAGGTCAGCGTGGATTTCATACAGAGTATAACGGTCATCGTCATTTAACGAATAACCGCCTTCTTCTGCCTTTTTCTCTTCAATATCAGAGTGATACGGCTCCGGCTCCTCGAGGTCTATAGCCCTGTAGAACCCTGACACTTGCAGTTTTGTAACCTCGTTTTGTGTCTTACGCATTATGTGCGTGACACGTTCTGCATGTTCAATAGTAGACGCACCGTACGGTACAATGACATCTTCTGCCGAAATATATAGGGCTACCTGCCGACCTAGATTCGGGTCGTAGTAGACTTTCTTAAACGATGATCCTGCTAGACCAAGGCTATATAACATACGTTCGTGTTCGGGTCGATACTCTACCATGTTCTCGGTAAGTTCATAGTTCATGTCAGCCTTGACACGAGCCGCCGCTTCTTCTTTTTCTTTAGTCTCACTACCAAGAATTTTAGTTTTTACCGGCCCTGCAGCGGGAAACGTTTCAGACATAGTTTCAGCTTGAAACCGGATAGCCGCTTCTGCTAAAACTGTAGAGTTAACGCCGCAGGCACCTTCCCACGGTTGGGAACGCTCCTCGTATTTAAACCCAATAATGTCTAGACCTTTGACGTATGTTTCAGTCCAATCCTTGCGACTAGAAATGTCAGACTCTACGGACTCCATAAGGTCTTTAGACAACTTTTTTATATCGTCCTCGTCCATAAACTCGGCTAGGTTAGAATCAAAATCAGCACTACTAAGATCATTTCCGGGTATTAGAGTAATCTCCATACTACCGTCAGCCAGCGTAATTTCTTCTGGATCAATAACTTCAATCTCCAGATCAGGAATGTCCATTTCTTCCACGCCGTCTAAACCACTGTCTAAACCTAGTGGGGCAGCGTATAGCCCTTTTTCAATAGCCATGTATCACCTCTAATAAAACCCGCCTCGGCGTTGTTTCCAGTATCGCACATCTTCAGGTTCGTCAGAAGGTAGACGTATAAACCCTCCCTGCCTGAAGCGCATAAGGGCCATAACCATAGAATCCACAAGGTCATCATTGCTCATAAACGGAAATCCTGCAACCTCTTCCACAACTTCTTCTGCCCACCGTGTCTGCGGCACCCAACATAGACCTGACGATATTATGTCAGCTACAGCATTTAGGCGCGCTGTCTTATCTCCCGACCCTCTGTGTGGCGTATACTCTGACACTGGCAAACCCATACGCCGCATTTCTTGATACAACGCGGTGCCTGAACTTTTCTTTTCCACAATGAACGAGTCGGGTTCCCAATCATTGTATTCTTCCATAGCAAGCGTTTTAAGTTCTGGAAACTCCATACGCTGTTTTATGCTATTTAACAATATAATATTGTACGCGGTGGTCTCTTCGTTCATAAACACGCCCCACGTAGTAAGGGCTGTATAGTCTGCACGGTTATGTTTCTCGGCTGCGGCATCTAGCGACATGATAACATATTCACAGCTGGGCGGTTCTTCCAAGGTCCACTCGTTCCACCACTCACGTTTGACAATCGCTGCTTCTTCTGCAGTAGGTTGTTGTTGGTACTGCGAGTTCCATTGGAACGTAGGCATAGAAGCCTTGGTACGCAGCAGGGCTTCAAGGTCAAAAAACTCAGGCCACAGCGGTTTTTCGGTGATTTTCTTAGATTTTTTATTCTTAACTTCGATTATAGCAGGAAATTCAATCACGTCATACTGATCGGAGCGGTCATTCTGTGCCATGTCCCGTGTAACACGTCCTGTCAGGTCATCTAAATGCCAACGTGTCTGGATAATAGCTACCCGACCTCCGGGCATTAGTCGTGTTCGCGCTCCAAACGTGAACCACTCGTATGCTTTATCGAAGACTTCAAAGTTTCCATTGATGACATCCTGCTCAGAATGGGGATCATCAACAAGCAGGAGATCAGCACCCCGACCAGCAAGAGCAGAACCAATACCGCAAGCATAATACTCACCTCCAACATTTGTGTTCCACCGTCCTGCCGATTTACTATCTTGCGCTAGTCTTACTGTAGGAAATATAGACCTGTAGTCATCTAAGGCTATTAAGTTACGTACTTTACGACCAAAATCTACCGCAAGGTCAGTCGTGTGAGACACCATCATAACTTTTTTATCTGGGTTGCGGCCTAAGAACCAAGCAGGGTAGAATATAGAAACAAGTTGCGATTTACCGTGACGTGGAGGGATGTTTACGCAGATACGATCCTTTTCGCCACGCTCAATAGCCATAAGCATGTCTGCTAGGATGCGATGGTGCTTGCCCACAATGTAATCAGGTTGCATCAACTTACAAAACTCAATTAAATCATCGTACGCACTGGCATTTGCAGTTCTAGTGTTAAGCTCATCGACCATACGATCAATTTCTAAGGCTTCTTCGGGGCTAAACGCGTCTAGATTAGCCAGCATCAACTCAATGTCTTCCGCTGTGAAGTCTAAACCCTCAGTCATCGTCAAAGTCTATGTCTGATGCGTCTAAGATAATAGCGTCTTCTGTCTCAGGTTCAGGATTTACCAGTTTTGTCAGCTTACCACGCAGTCTTTCCTTAATATCGTCCGTGGTCTGGTGCGTTATGGTTACTTCAGACTTCTCTGCGAACAATCCTACGTCTGAAATCTTACCCATAAGCTCCAAAGCGCGCATACGAACACGCGGATCAGGATTTTCTGACTCAATAATTAACTTATTCGTGACTAAGTTGCGTAGTTGCTTAGAAGATTCAACCACAGAGTGATTAAACTCGGTAAGTATGTCGTTTGTTAACCGTATGGACGGTGGTGTTAGGGCTGCGGCTCTCGGGTTGGTAACTTGTTGGGACGTTTTAATTGGGTCTTGGGCATACGACGTGGCAAGTGCAGCCGCAACGTCCTTATCCTCGGCGTCAGGGGTTATGTCTAGGCCATGATCTTCTAGTTTTGTAACTGTTTCAGCTAGGGCAGCGGTGCGCTCAGACAAATCTAACTTGCCAAGATCGTCCTCTAAGGACACGCCTAGTTCTGGAGTGACGTTCAAAGTCATAATGTACCGCAGGTTGTTAACCGATAACATAATAATAGAGTACAAAAAATTTTTAACAAGGGGTCTTAAAAAAGGGTGGGGGGTTCCGAGAATTAGCATGGGCGAGTTTACCCCGAACGAAAAATAGAGGGATTATTTGAGTGTATTAGTAATGTATAGAGTAGCGCGGAGTCCCAATGTGCAAGTCGGGGGGTGGGTAGGGGGTATGGTCGGTCATTTCAGGTTTTCGGGCAGCTGCCCGAAAGTGTCGGATCGTGTCGGATCGTGTCGATTCTTGCGCAGTCCTATTGCATAACACGTTATGACATGGCATAAAGGTTCTATCGGAGGCCAGAACATAATGGGACGGCACGATATTCGGAAGGTTACTATCATGACACTTGCAACATTTACTAAGTCTCTTGCATCCGCTGGCGAAAAGCTGGGCGTCACATCCCTCACAACTATTGAGGCTGGTGGCATCGGCAAAGCATATGAGTTTGGCACCAAACTTGAAAACATCTATACGGCAATGTGGGCAGCTGACGTTCGCCCGAGCGATTACCTTTCCTATAAGAACAAGGAAAGCACCGCGTCAAAAGAACAGTATGAAGAGCGCGGCAAGGTCGCTGCCCTCGCATGTTATACGGTTACCGAGCGCAAAGAACTGGCTGGCAAGCTGCCTAAAGATGCCACACCCGAGGCGAAAGCGGCGCGCAAAACTTTGCAGGATCGCAAGACTGAATTGTTAAAGACAGTTCGTCGGGGTTTGGAAACGCAAGAGAAATTGCATAATCCAGACGCGGGCAATAAAGGTGCGGACAATCGGAAAGAGGCAATTGAAAAATTGGGTATCGCTTTTGATACGGCTCTTAAGATCCTGCAGGGCGATGGTTTACCAGACTGGTTCAATACACCAGACTGTACCGCGGTTTTGTTGGCGGCTCAAAAGAAATATAAAGTCCCAGCAAAAGCAAAATCAATCGACGATTTACTTTAATCACATCACACTATCGGGCCAGCCTTTGGGTTGGCCCTTTTTTTTGTCCAAATTTTCGTGTGGTTTTCGGGCAGGTGCCCGAAAGTTCGATACCAGTAATCGGTGTAGCGTAGCACATCGCTTGTTGCATCAGCACATCGCATGTGTTAGCACGTTACCACACCACTCAATACACCACTACTAGGCCCGCTTCGGTGGGCCTTTTTTTATTCGGGCAGATGCCCGAAAGTTTAGATACCAGTAATACGAGTAGCTTACTGCATCACACGTTACAGCATTGTACCACTAGTACAGCACAGCGCAGCGTGTCATAACACATTTCTGGCAACTGCCCGAAAGTTTGGATACCAGTAAGACGAGTAGTGGCCTACATCTAACCCATTGATTTTAAAAGAAAGTACCATTTGTACCACGAATGTACCACCCGAAAACGGGGTTAAGTCATTGAAAACAAAGTAATGTAGCTAATGTACCATAAATATATATATATATATCAACCTAAGAAAGGGAGGGAGTAAGAGGGGGGGAGGCGCGGAAAACCACTTTTAAAATCTAGGTATATATAGGTGGTACATTGCAGACATTGGTACATTCCTTTAAAATCAATGGTTTGCAGACCTACACAGTGGTACATTACAGTACATTACACCAACCACCACCAAACAACACCATATGCAATTCCTTGACATACCTCGCTACCCATGCTATACTATAAGGACAGTCAAGAGATCACACAGTCCAAACCAACCTCAACCAACCTTTTCGGGCACCTGCCCGAAACACAAACGGAGAAACAAATGCAACACACAACAGTCACCGTCCAAGGTTACGCTTGGTGCCCAAAGTCCCGCACACATTCCGAAAGTGTAATCACAGAACACGCCAACCGTGTCGAAGCGCAAGCGTACATCCAGCGCAACAAACGCATCCTCGCAGACCTGATGATTATGATGAACAACGATCAGTGTCTCCTCGACAGCCTACTTGCAAGTTGTCAAGATATTCCCGAAGTTCGGGCAGCTGCCGACAGACGATTAGCGCAAATGGAACGTCAAGACCAAGGTACGGGACCGTTAAAGGCTGTAACGAGTTGGGGGGAACTACGGCCATGAGCAGCAGCCGTTACCGTCCCGAGTGCATCGGGTGTGGCGAGACTTTTAGCGTGAGACGTGCCCGACTAGGATATAACGTGTGCCTAGATTGCGGCGACTATCAGGCTAAGAGCCAACGCGCAAGCTGGTGCATAGTGCCAACCCCGAAGGGTCATTACACCCTCGTCACCCGTAAGGCTGATCTACTCAGCCTCAACCAGAAAACAAGATAGGATATAGAGATGGCATTAATCGGTAGAGGCAAGTGTCTGCCCAAGGTGGACAAGTCCAAGATGCAGTACGCAGTGGAAATCGTAAAGCCCCGCGTGTTCGATCCACCCATGAAGATTAAGATAGTGAAAGCCATCTTAGCCAAACAAACACCACCAAAGTAAATTACTTGACATACCTCGCTACCTATGGTATTGTATAGGTACGACACGATAGACTATCAACCTCAACCAACCTTTTCGGGCAGCTGCCCGAAACACAAACGGAGTAAGACAATGCAAGACATGTTAAACACCTCGGCGCTGGTATCAAATGCGCCATCAATTAGTTCATCGGCCATGACCGTTGACTTCAACGCGTCTGTCTGGACAGCACGTAAAAAAGATCACAAGGCATCTGCCGAAGTGACTGATGCAAACCAAGCCGACAAAGGCGTTGCGTCTGTATCTAAGAACCTACTAGGTGACTGCCAAGAACTAAAAGCGGTTCAAAAGTTCGCAGCCAACACCCGTAACATACACTATTCTATGACTATGCCGTGGTCTGACAACGGGTCGCGCCTGCTCACAACAGCGCAATACTTCAAATACCACGAAGTTATGACCGACCTGCAAAACGAGTTCACACGGCTAGTTGACGGCTTCCTGACCGTGTACGAATGGAAGATCATGGACGCGCAAGCCTCATTGGGTGCTATGTGGAACGGTGACGAGTATCCGTCACGTTCTGCTCTTGAGGACAAGTTCGGGTTCCGTGTTAGCTATGTCCCGTTGCCTGAGAGTGGTGACTTTCGTATAGACATCGGCACCGAAGCCCTGACCCAAATCAAAACACAGTACGAGCAGCATTTCACGTCATCTATAAATGCAGCCATGAAAGACATATGGCAAAAGCTGCATGACAATTTGCAGACGCTTGTCCGACAGTTGGATGTGAACGACGAAGGCAAAGGTAACAAGTTATACGATACCGTGTTTGATCGTGCGCTCGAACTGACTGACATGCTGGGTACGTGTAACGTGACAGGTGACAGCCAGATGGAAGCGATGCGCCAACGTCTTGAACAAACCTTTCATGGTCTTACGCTTGGGCAGGTAAAGAACAGCCCCACCTTGCGCGAAAACAAACAGAAAGAACTGACCGCAGCTATCGCAGCCCTGCCAAGTCTGGACTTCTGATGGGCAACGGAAACATTCGCGGGGGGCTGTGTATATTCATAGCCCTTATAATCCTACTGTTCATTGCCCACGGCGTGACAGTCAATCCAATACGATAACTTAACATTCGGGCAGCTGCCCGAAAACACGGAGAACTAACATGAGTAATACAATGGCAGCTTACAGTCTAAGCATCGAACAGACCGCAGCCCTTATCAAAGCAGTGGGTCATAGCCTGACCGTGATTGCCCAAGGTTACATGGGTACAGGCAAAACCTCTGGTATCAAATTTGAACTGGAACAAGCCCTACCAAACCATGTGTACATCGAATTTGATTGTACCAACAAAGACATCCAAGACCTGTCTGCACCTAAGTTTATGAAGAAAATGGAGAACATGATCTCCGACTATGTTGAGTTTGTACCCAATGCAGAATTGGGCGCACACCTCGGTGTACCTGTGATTATTAACTTCGACGAGTTCTTCAAAGCCCCTGACCCTGTAAAGAAGGGTGTAAGACGTATCATGCTGGAACGTAAGGTTGGCAATATCACATTGCCCGAGGGTTCTATTATCTATGGCACGACTAACATGGGCAGCGAGGGTCTGGGTGACGCGTTACCTGCACACCAACGTAATGCTATGGTCGTGGTTCCTACACGCAAGCCAAGCGTGGAAGAATACCTTGGCTGGATGTTGAACAACGGCGGTGATCCTATCTTACTTGGTTGGGTCAAAGACAACCCGCAAGTGTTGCAGACATTCGATGAAGTGGCTGACCCTGATGATAACCCGTACATCCATCATCCGCGCCGTGTCACACAGGATGCAGTGTTTACGCCTCGCTCAGGTAAGCTGGCTTCCGATATACTCAAAACACGTCACCTGATTGATGATACGACACTAACTACCGCACTGATGGGTGCTATCGGTACACGCGCTGGCTTGGACTTGATGGCGTATGTGAAGCTGTCCAATCAACTGCCGACAACCGAGAGTATCAAGAAAGACCCTGCTAACGCGTTAGTACCAACGTCTGCGTCTGCCACTTGTATGGTTGTGTTCCGTACGCTTGCCAGCATCGAACGCGATTGGGTTGACCCTTGGATGACGTATATGCAGCGGTTGGATATCGAAGCGCAAGGCATGTTTGCCAATGGCGTACGTGCGCCGAAGTACGGCAAACAGTCAATCGTTATGACCAACAAAAAATTCACTCAGTGGGCAATGGACAACAACTACATGTTCTCCGCTGACAAAAAGTAATTCGGGCAGCTGCCCGAAAGTAGAAAGGTAAGTCGATGAGAGAAACAAATTTTAAAGCCTTTAAAAATCTAGGGCATGGAAGCAATAAACCCCGTAAGCGGGATGTAGAAAATATGAAGCCCGTCAATCGTTCAGCGAGACGTGCGATAGCAACAACGAAAGGTAAGAAAAATGTTATCAATAGGTAAGACGTTAACCCCAGAGCAGCGGCTGTCCAAAGCCGTCGTTGACGTGATGGCGAAGTGTCATGCACTCGCTGGTATCATTATGATTGGCAAGCGGGAGGTGGTGTACGACAATCCCAAGGTCAGAACCGCGTGTACCAACGGCAAAGACGAATGGTATTCCGCAACTTTCATGGAGCCGTTGAACGATGCCAAGCTACGGTTCGTGGTGATCCACGAAAACTATCACAAGATGTATCGCCACCTGATAACGTGGAAACACCTGTGGGCTATAGACAGCCACCTCGCCAACGTGTCGATGGATCACGACATCAACATCAAGATCATGGACGAGTATGGTCAAGATGGTTGGGTGGAGTTCATCGAAGGCGGCTGTCTCAACTATGACTTCCGTGGTTGGGGTACGGCCAAGATATTCTGGCATCTGTACCAACAACAAAAAGACAATCCCAAAGGTCGGCCCGAAGATGGTGACGGTGATGGTACGCCGTTAGACGATCACGATTGGGAAGGCGCGGAAGAAATGGACGCCGAAGAACAGCGTGAGTTGGAACGTGAGATTGACGAGGCGGTACGTCAAGGTAGTATCATAGCAGGTAAGACAGGTAGCGGTGGCAATCGTGACATCGAAGGACTGTTGAAGCATAAGATAAATTGGCGTGACGAGTTGCGTGAGTTCATCCAAGAAACGTGTGCTGGGTCTGACTACTCAACGTATCGACGCCCTAACAAACGCTATCTGCAGTCGAATGAGTACCGTCCGTCTGGTGTGAGCGAGAAGGTCAAGTGTATCGCGGAACACAACGATATGTCTGGTTCTATCGGTGCGCGTGAACAGCAGGTTATGATTAGCGAGTTGGTTGGTATCTGTAAGACAGTACACCCTGACGAGTTACACGTAAGCTATTGGGACACCAAAGTATGTGGGTACGAGAAGTACGTACGTGAAGAAATAGATCACGTAGCCGAGCGTACTAATCCTGTCGGTGGTGGTGGTACGGACGTGCGCTGTGTGCCTGAGTACCTGAAGGAGCATGACATACACCCGCAAGCATCTATCGTGTTTACAGATGGTTACTTGTACGGCGGCTGGGGTACGTGGGATCATCCTGTGTTGTGGGTTATCTTGGATAACAAGAGTGCCAAGCCTGATGTGGGTAAGGCGATATACGTAAGTACGGAGGACTTAGTATGACAACTATCAATCATGAAGTTAATGAAATGATCCAAACAGAGGAAGATATCTACAACGTCATCGTAGACCTCAAGGCTATGTTGGAACACTACGTATCAGGTCACGCAGACAACGGTTCAACACGAACACAAGCGTTAGTGACCATTAAAGAAGCGAACCAACTTCTACAAAAACTCAAAGAGTAAAGGAGAACTGAAATGGCTGATATAGTTGAGATAGACCAATGGCGTGAATGGCTAAAACCTGTGGATCGGAAGTGTCCATCTAAAGGCGTCACCATAACGCACAACGTACAGGATCAAGTCCAAGACAAAGAATGGACTATCACGGCAGATGGGTTTGCAGACGGTGAACTATCCCTGTGGGATTTAAAAATAGGTCAACGATCCGTACCTGAGAACGAAGATCATACGGGTATCTGGATCACTGACCTACGCCCAGAACACGCAATGCAACTAAGGGATATGCTGAACAGCTACCTGAAGATAGCAGGGAGAAACTGAAATGAATGTCGCTAAAGACGGTTCGATCAGGGTGCGGAACAGGCAGACCGCATCCGTACAAAACAGAACGGCGAAGATAAGCACAAGTCCCCCGCCGTGGGACAAGACAGAGGAAGCCGAGTTTACCGCTGCGTGGGACAAGTACAAGCAACAGTTCAATCCGTTCATTGCTTGTCCCGAGTGCAAACATTCTGACCGTATGGGTCAAGTGGAATATGAGAGGTTCGAAGTGTCGGGCGCTGGTATCAATGAGCCATGCGCCTATTGGAAAGATTGCGACAACTGTAATGGCTTAGGTGAAATCCAAGCCGATAACATGGAGAACGAAAATGGATAAAGTAAGACAAGCAAGCGTAGTAACTGAAAAAAGTAATTTACGGTGGTCAAGTGCTGACGTGTCCACACTGTGCCGTTTGGCAAAAGAGGGTGTAACATCAGAAGATATTGGCGTTGAGTTGGGACGTTCACCGAAAGCGATACAACAAAAAGTATCCAAGATGCGTACGCAAGTGTCGGGCATACCGACCATGACGTACAAGCGGAAAGCCAAAACAACGGCGACAATCGAAGAATTGTTTCCCGAACCCACAACCGCGATCAAAGCTAAACCAAAACACTACCTACGACAGGTTACATACTACAACAAAGAAGAGGCTAAGAAATTAGGTGCGTTGTGGGATGGTATGTGCTGGTTCATTCCAGACACAGTGCAGGGCGAGGAGCGGTTAAAATTGGAGGCTTTGTATGGCCCTAGTGCATATGGCAATCATTCTCGCAAAGGTAAAGGACAGTGGGCCGCGTTTACCTACGCATCCATAGACTTTGAGCTAGATGACCTATTTTTTGGGGATGACGAGGATATACCCGAGGCCGAGGTAGAAGAAATACGTAAGGACGAACCTGTTCCGGGTAATACGTACGTAAAGCCCAAGCCAAAACGTGTCACACAGAAGGCTGCATCTGTGGGTAGTAGACGTACCGTAACCGAGCCAACGTACCCGCATCACATCACGGTGCGTATACCTAAAGTGTTGGTGGCTGGGGCGATACTCGCAGCCGTGGGTGTGTGCGGCTGGTTCATGGGTAGAGGATTTTAATTCGGGCACCTGCCCGAAATCATAACAGGGGGTGGCATGGTGCTGCCCCCAAACAACGGAGACTAAAAAATGGCACTTGTAAATTTATGGAATATAGACAGCTTTGGTAAAGTGGCTACGCTATACGAAAGTACCAAACCGCTGGTATCGAAATGCCACACACGCGAACAGGACATACGTCCTATCGGTGATCGTGCGCGTAAACATGAGCGTATCAAGAAGATCAACGACAACTGTTACGTGCTGATGGACGGGTATTACACAGGTGATGACGTGTTCAAATCGTGGTACGGTTCGGGGGGAGGTAAACCAACCGAAGCCGAGGTGATTAAGCTGGCCCCTATCGTATGGCGCAAACACAGAGACGGCAGTGAGACAATCACAGTGCGTAACGCTACAGGTGTAACTAGCGCACACACAAGCAGGTATAGTTTCTTACACCGCTGTCTGCCGCGTGGCATTAGGTTCAGTATCGACCAAGGCAAACAGTTCATACACTGCCGTGGGGAACGGTACTATCTTGCTAAGAGTAACACGTTAGCAGCGTTTGCAGTGCCGACAGGTACAAGGAACCGATGGACTAAAGACCTAACCTCGCGTGACGATGGAGTGGCGTTGACGTTCCGCTTCAAAGACCATGATGTAAGTTATGATAGCGGCGGTAAGGCTAAACCTATCCCCCCTACGCAGCGTATCGACAAGGTGTCCAAGACCAAGATGAAACCGTACCTCGACAAGTTCAGACAGTGGGCGTTCACTATGGCCCCGCTGTGGGACTACGGTAGTCACGATCAAGTGCGTAGAGTTAATGAGGAAGTGTCTAGATACATAGGCAATAAATGGTTCAGATCGTCAGAAGTGTTTAAAGACAATCCGAAACTATCAAGGGAGATTATCAAAGACGAAGAACACCCGCTGCGTGTAGCACTAGCCTTTACGATAATAAATGGCACACACTATGACGCGCTCACAGAACAAGGGGGGCGCGGATATATGGGCTATGACAACGTGACGGAGAGCAGCGTGAAAGCGCAATACAATGCCAAGATCAATCAGGTCTGTGGCTTCATCAAGATCAAGAAGGGTAAGAAATAATGTCAACTCAACACACAAGCCTACGGTTCGCAAAGGCCCAATACAACGCCAAGATACAGGAAAACGCGGGTAGCACTAGCTTTGACCATTCTCGCGCAACTTCCTTTCTGGGAGTGTTCCGTAAAGCAGTGGAGCAGTCTATACGTGGGGCTAAGACAATATACCGTGACCAGAGATCGGCATGGGTCTACATGGAAGGTGACTACATGACGCTAGGCTGGATCGGTAGCGGAGACTTCCAGACCAGCAAGAACGGGGATGATAAATTTGTGGTGTATTCACGCACAATCGAGAACCTAAAATACAGTGACCACAACAAGCAGCATCACATGCGTATGGCAAAAGATATGGATATCGCTGTCAAAGCTGCCAAGGGTGCGTTCCGTAGCTATCATCCTACAGAGGTAGCGGAAGCGTTACGTTCCAAAGTAGTTAAACCTGTTAACGCATTAGAACAGGAGGCAGTACGAGCGTACAGAAGTGCAGTAGATACTGTTGGCTTGGAATATTATGGTATGAAGGCCGAGCGTACTATATCAGCGTTGGATTCTCTGGTTAAGTCAGGCCATGTTTTCCCGCAGGCAGACTACCACAAAGATTTGTTGGAAGTGTTCAAGACCAAAAAAGAACGTGACAGGCTCAGTGGTAGCACATTACCTATGACGTACGTGTATGTATATGAGAGGTTTGGTAAACAGCGTGTAGACGTGTGTAGTATGGAGAACATTAAATCTTCGTATAACGTAACTAACTTACTTGTTGGTACGTTTGACGCGGATGCCGTGTCCGATGATATACAGGGTAAAGTTGCTGTCATGTCCATGTGCGAGGATGAACAGTTTGTCGAGGGCGTTGGGTTCAAGGTCGATGACACCACGTTCTTCTTCTATGTGGAAGATGTTACAACGTGAATACAGGTAAAGATATTGTTTACCATCTACGCATATCACAGGATAGTAAAAGTGTTTACGTGTCAACTTTAGGTATGGATAGGGTTGACGGGGAGTTATATAGCTATTACAATTCTGTGGATGAACTACCCCAATGGGTTCAAGAGCGTCTGTCTGTGTTGACCATGCTATCGTTGCCACCACCAACTTGCGAGGTTGACAACGTAGGCAGCAGAATGGGACCAAATAGTTATTGGGTATATTGACTTCGGGCACCTGCCCGAAAGTGGTGAGGCGGGTAACACTGTCTCACCACTGGTATCAACGGAGGACAACATGACACCCGAAGCAAAAGTTAAAAAGGTTGTGGTTGCACAACTAAAACAACTAGGCGCATATTATTTCTATCCTGTGACAGGCGGCTACGGTCAAAGCGGTGTGCCTGATGTAGTAGGCTGTTACCACGGCGTGTTCTTTGGGATAGAATGTAAGGCTGGCAAGAACAAACCAACGCCATTGCAAGACAAAAACCTCAAACAAATACGTGACGCAGGGGGCTTAGACTTAGTTGTTAACGAGGATAATATGCACACAGTAAGAGATGAACTTATGGACTGCGGTAAACCCGCGTTGTGATTAGATACCCAAGCTGTGAGTGGGCGCGTTTTCGGCATAGTTCCGCATAAACCGCAGCAACAAGAGCAAAGAAACCTCCGTGTGAAAACACAACCCTTTCGTCTTTGTGATCTTGTCGGAGAAACCACGATACGGTTAGTCCCTGTGTTCCGTAAAGCATGGGGCACCTAATTTTTGGAGGTGAACATGGACGATAACATAGTAGACTTCCCACAGCATAGCGACTTAGACAGGCAGTTTCTTGAACTGGAACAGCAGCAAGAGTTAATCAGAAACCAAAGGGCAGAGATCATGGAGAAAGAACAAGACAACCTAACACCCGCGCAGCAATCAGAACTAAAATTCCTGCGTCAACAGGTGGATATGTGGCAAGACAAAGTACACGCAAAATACCCGTTACCTAACGCCTCGGGTAATCTATGGACAGCGCGGGAAGAACTAACACGTTATGTAAGTGACCTACGTACGTGGGGTAAAAAGATATGACCCCTAAACAAATGGCAGCGATTGAGAACGAACGTATGCTTTTTAACCTAGACCCCAACCAAGCGATTAGAGGTCGTGGGTATAAGAGCAAAGTAGATTTACGGGCGTTAGTGTTCGACGTTCTAAGAACCCGCGAGGCGTGGACAGTAAATGATCTTGCGAAGCGCGTAAGGCTTAAACGTGAAACCGCGCATCAAATATTAAAAGAACTAAAACGGGACGGGTATCTTACCAGCAGAAAACTGCATGACGAGTTTGTCTTTGAGCATAACAAGCTATGACTAAATGGGATTTTAATATGATTGACCGTGAAGAATACGCGAGAGTTTGTGCGGAGAACCGCAGGTTAAAAAAAGAATTAGAAGCGTACAGGGAAGGGAAGGGCGTTGACGGAACTAGAGAAATGGAAGAACCTAGCCAAGGTCGAAAACGGACGGATGCTTGAGCCGTTTAACGGTGTATCACCTAACTATGGAATAATAAAACAGAAGGTACGTGGGTGTGGAGGACCGCGTATGGCAGAGATTGAAAGATCAAAACCCGCACAACGTCTGCTACGTTTAGCAGAACAAGGGTTTAGCTTGGCGGAGGCTTCACGCATCACAAATATATCTGTGGAAGAAGCTATAGCTAAGTCAAATCGGTATCAGATAAAATTTAAGGGGAGTGATGAAGGCTATGGACAAGGATGAATTTCTAACAGCAATGAACCGCGTGGCAGAAGCGTTGCCAGACCAATCGTCACCAGAAATGACCGCGCTATTCATTGCTAATATCATACTAATATATGAGCAAGAGAAAGAGTGGCCGCATATGATGATGGCGGCAACTACTATTTTGGCCGATGCTATGGTCGAAGAAAAAGCGGAAGGTGAAGCCGCTGCAACTGAGGACGCTAAAGCGTTCCTAAAAAATATAATGGAGAACCACAATGACTGAGAAGAAACAAAAGAATAAGAGCAGCAAGGTCTCAACCCTGTTAGCGAGGAAAGGGGCAATGACAGACAAGGAAATAGCAAAAGATGTTGGTTGTACCGTGTCGCTTGTTAACAAAGTGCGTAACAGCAGTGGTCGCGGCAATAACCCCGTACCACGCAGCGATGATTGGGTAGCAGACTTTGCTTACCGTATGTCTAAGGACGGTACTGCCACCTCTGTTAACAGGGCAGGTGTAGACCCTAACGCGTGGACGCGTACTGGTATCTTAAATCAAGCCGAACAATACGTCACCAAAGATCGGGCGGCAGACCACGGCGACATGGAAGATAACTTTAGAGAAATCGCGGAGTTGTGGACGCAGTACACTGAACACACCTTACGCTCTACTGATGTTGCGGTGATGATGACCCTGCTGAAGATCGCACGGTTAAAGTCTAACCCTGACAATGCAGACAACTGGATTGACGCGTGTGGTTATATGGCATGTGGTGGGGAGTTGGCTACGCAGAAGGATCACAAGTAGTGGACCTAATAACCTTAGACTTTGAAACATTTTACGACAAAGATTTTTCTCTGCGTAAAGTGACCACCGAAGCCTACGTCCGTGACCCTCGTTTTGAGGTGATCGGCGTAGGCGTCAAACTGAATGATGGTAATACGGAGTGGGCAAGTGGCACACGAAAACAGGTTAGGAGATACCTCGCACACAATTTCGATTGGGGTGAGAGTATGCTATTGTGTCATAACACTATGTTTGACGGCGCTATACTTAGTTGGCATTTTGATCTGCGCCCTCGCGTGTATGCCGATACTCTGTGTATTGCCCGTGCTATACATGGGACTGAAGCTGGTGGAAGTCTCGCGGCGTTATCTGAAAGGTATGGCATTGGCGTTAAGGGAACGGAAGTCCTCAACGCATTGGGAAAACGTCGATTAGATTTTACTGATGAAGAACTACGTGCCTACGGTGACTACTGTATAAATGACGTGGAGTTAACACATCAACTGTTTAACCTTATGGTAAGCGGCGTAGTTTCGGGGAATAGATTTCCCACTGAAGAACTAAAATTGATTGACCTCACGTTGCGTATGTATACCGAGCCTACCCTTGGTTTGGATACCCCGTTGCTGCACTCACACCTTGAAGATATTAAGGCTCGTAAAGGTAAACTATTGCAGGATGCGAACATTGACAAGAAAGAGTTAATGAGTAACCCGAAGTTTGCCGAAGTGCTAAAAGGTCTAGGTGTGAACCCACCGATGAAGATCAGCCCGACTACAGGCAAGGAAACCTTTGCGTTCGCTAAAGACGATGATGGGTTTAAGACGTTATTAGATCACGAAAACGTGCGTGTTCAAGCTCTAGCGGCAGCGCGTATCGGTACGAAGTCTACTCTTGAAGAGACACGTACGCAGCGGTTTATAGATATAGCAGCGCGAGGCACTCTCCCCGTCCCTGTAAAATACTACGCAGCCCACACAGGGCGGTGGGGCGGTGACGATAAGATCAACCTGCAAAATTTACCTAGCCGTGGGGCTAACGGTAAGAAGTTAAAGCGTAGTATTATTGCCCCCGAAGGCTACACGATGATTGACTGTGATAGTTCGCAAATCGAAGCGCGTGTACTTGCGTGGCTGGCAGGGCAAGACGATCTTACCGCTGCGTTTGCCAACGGTGATGATGTTTATAAACATATGGCATCTAGTATATACACCGTGCCAGCAGATGAAGTAAGTTCCGAACAACGGTTTGTTGGTAAGACTACAATTCTAGGTGCTGGCTACGGCATGGGTGCGGTTAAGTTTCAAGTGCAACTGGCGGGTATGGGTGTAGATATGCCTATCACGGAAGCACGGCGTATTATTCAAATCTATCGGAAAGAGAACGGCGCGATAAGTCAACTGTGGACGGACGCAAACAACATGATACACTACATGGCCCGTGGTGATACGTTACAGTTTGGTAGGGACGGTGTGCTCGCCGTTGATGCGTCTAAGAACGCTGTGATGTTACCATCTGGACTACCGATGTTTTACACTGATGTAAGTGCGTACGATGGAGATGGCGGTACGGAGTATATGTATAAAACCCGCAAAGGTCTTAATAGAATATACGGCGGTAAGGTGGTTGAGAACGTGTGCCAAGCAATTGCCCGTTGCATTATAGGTCACCAGATGATACTTATTGCTAAGAGATACAAAGTTGTGCTAACAGTTCACGACAGTATTGTTGTAGCTGTGCCAGACGCCGAGGTTGCCGAAGCGCAGGTGTACGTGGAACATTGTATGAGCCAGAAACCCGATTGGGCCGATGGTCTACCTATCACCTGTGAAAGTGGCACAGGCAAGTCTTATGGGGATTGTGAATGACAAAAGTTGCGCCGTGGTCGTTTAGTAGGATCAAAGCCTTTGAGCAATGTCCTAAACAGTTTTACCATGAGAAAATACTTAAAGAGCATCCGTTCAAGGAGACTGAGGCCACGTTGTACGGCACCACGTTTCATAACATGGCCGAGGACTTTGTAGGTAAAAACGTACCTGTACCCAAACAGTTTACGTTCGCTCGTGGCGCGCTCACGTCTTTAAAGAATAAACAAGGACGTAAACTATGCGAAGAAAAATTGGGTGTTACCGAAAACCTAGAACCTTGTGGGTTTTACGACCCTGAAGTTTGGTTCCGTGGTATAGCTGACCTTATCATCTTAGACGGTGATCTTGCATGGGTCGTTGACTACAAGACGGGTAAGTCTGCAAAATATGCCGACAAAGGACAGTTGGAACTTATGGCTTTGTCCGTGTTCGCGCACTACCCACAGATCAAGAATATTAGGGCTGGCCTGTTGTTCGTCGTAACTAAGGACTTGGTAAAAGATACCTACACGGTGTATGATAGGGAACAGCTTTGGCGCAAGTGGCTAAGTAAATACAACCAGATGAAGGTAGCCGCAGACAACGATGTGTGGAACGCACGTCCTAGTGGGTTATGTAGACGCCATTGCCCTGTAATTGAGTGTGTCCACAATGGAGCGAACGCATGAGCGAAAATAAAAAACAAGCGAAGAAAGCCAAGCGGAAGAAGCAGATCAACGCACCTGTTGGGTCTGCTACGTTTGAACGTAGGATGGAACGTCAACGCGCGCGCCGCAAGGTAGACCGTGAAAGTGCAGATCGAAACGGCAATGGTAAGGCAGACAAGCGGGAAGGCAAAGACGTTAGCCACAAGAAGGCTTTGGTGAAAGGCGGCAAGAATAAAGACGGCATACGGATAGAGAGTTCGAGCAAGAACCGCGCCCGTAACTACCAAAAGAAAAAGTAATTCGGGCAGGTGCCCGAAATCAGGAGAACACAATGAAGTTAATAGATGGTAAGGCGTTGCTTTTAAAGCTACGCAATCCAAGCCGTGTCACCAGTACAATACCTAACAGCGTACAGGTTAACAAACATGAGGTAAAAGTTAACCTTGGTATTGACGAGGCGCACACCTTAAAAACTTTGGGTATAAAATCTCCATCGCCTATAGAAACTCGATACCAGTGGTCGGGTAAACACAAACCTTTCGCGCACCAAAAAACCACCGCTGCGTTTTTAACTATGAACCGTAAAGCGTTCTGTTTTAATGAGCAGGGTACAGGTAAAACAGCCAGTGCAATTTGGGCAACCGACTTTTTAATGCAACAAGGTAAGGTTAGACGCGCCCTAGTGATATGTCCGTTGTCTATCATGGATAGTGCATGGCGCGGGGATTTAGAAACTTTTGCCCCTCATCGAACAGTAGACGTAGCGCATGGCACCCCCATTAAACGTAAGGCCATACTAGGACAAGGTGCAGACTTTGTTATAATAAACTATGACGGTGTAGACATTGTACGTGATGAAATCTTAAACGGTAAATTTGATCTGATTATTGTGGACGAGGCTACGCATTATAAGAACGCGCAGTCTAAACGGTGGAAGACCCTAAACAAACTAATCACCGATAAAACGTGGTTGTGGTTGATGACAGGTACACCCGCCGCGCAGTCGCCGCTAGACGCGTATGGACTTGCGAAACTCGTAGACTTTACCGCCGTACCGAGGTTTTTCGGGTCGTTTCGTGACATGGTTATGATGAAGGTGACGCAGTTCAGGTGGGTAGTGAAAGATGGTGCTAGTGACTTAGTACATGCAATCTTGCAACCCGCGATACGCTTTACTAAAGAGGAATGTCTTGACCTACCACCAATGGTGTACGTGAAACGTAAGGTGGAGTTAACACGCCAACAGCTAAAGTATTATCAACTGTTGAAGAAACGTATGACTATGACCGTTGACGGGGATGAGATAACAAGCGTAAACGCTGCCGTACTTATGAACAAACTACTGCAAATATCCTGTGGCGCAGTCTACACCGATGAAGGTGACACGTTGGAGTTTGATATATCTCATAGGTATAAAGTGTTACGTGAAGTAATAGACGAGAGCAGCCAGAAGGTGCTTGTATTCGTACCTTTTAAACACGCCATTGACATACTGACCGAAAAATTGCGTAATGACGGGATCGCTACAGAAGTAATTAGGGGGGATGTACCTGTAGCAAGACGGACTGATATATTTAAACGGTTCCAAGAACAGGACAACCCACGCGTCCTAGTTATTCAGCCGCAGTCAGCGGCACACGGTGTTACGTTAACAGCAGCAAATACAGTCGTATGGTGGGGGCCAACCTCGTCATTAGAAACGTACCTGCAAGCTAACGCTAGGGTTCACAGGTCTGGTCAGAAGCATAAGTGTACTGTTGTACAACTTCAAGGATCACCTGTGGAACGGCGTATTTACTCATTGTTAGATAACAGAATAGACGTACACACAAAAATGATTGATTTATACAAAGAACTACTTGACTAGCCCATCACAAGTAAGTATTAAGTAACTCTCGTTATCTCGAAGGAGGGCAGATGGACGATACTTCTACGATACCCGCAGACAGACTTACCAAAGCATATATTAAGATACGTGCAGAACGGGCGGCTTTGTCGGCAGACTTTAAAGAACAAGATGGGGCGTTAGCACGACAACAAACCATCTTAAAGAACGCACTACTAGACTACTGTGAAAGTCACAATGTCGAAAGTGTTAGGACTTCCGAAGGACTGTTTTTTAGAACGTCAAAGACCAAATATTGGACAAGCGATTGGGAGCGTATGTACGAGTTTATACTAGAACATGACGTGCCCGAACTTCTTGACAAGCGGTTGAACCAGACAAACTTGAAACAGTTTTTGGAGGAGAATCCCGATGTTCTACCCAAGGGTTTGAATGTCGATAACGAGTACGTAATCTCAGTTAGGAAAAAGTAATGGCAGAGCCGTTCGTACCAATCGAAGGTGTGGCAAAGCATTTTGCTGTGTCTATATCTACTATCCGCGCATGGTTGCGGCAGGGTCACATCCCTAAACATACCTACGTTAAAATCGGTAACACCTATCGGTTTAAACTACCCGCCGTAGTTGAGGCTTTAACTGCAGAAGCGTTAACGAAAGAAACCCAGCTAGAATTTGACCTCGACGCTGATCAAGACGTGTAACATATTAGGAGAACGACAAATGGCAGAAGCCTATATAATTCAGGGTATTGAAGCCCTATGGCCCAAAGTGGACCGCACCTATTCGTTTAACTCTAAAATTAAACGTAGTGAACCTTGCGACCCACGGGATCAGAACGCAGCGTACTCTATTGCGTTTCGTATGGACGGGCCGATTGCGAAGGCACTGTTCAAGGCAATGCGAGTTGCCTATGAAGACAATCGTGAAGACGATTGGGACGAGAAACTTACTAATCCGTTTGTCAAAGACGATAACGGTACATACACGCATAAAGCCAACTTAAAAGGCGCGTACAACGGTGAGACTACTACCAAGCCGTTAGAGGTAGATAGTCAGGGTATGCCGCTACCTGAAGGGTTCCAACTAACCACAGGCAGTACGGTCAATGTAGCCGTGAACCTTATTCCTTACCGCATGAAACTCGGTAAAGATTGGGAGAGTGGCGTCTCGTTGCGGTTAAAGGCCGTGCAGGTTATTAAGTACGTTCCGTTGGAAGTGCGTAATCCGTTTGGTAAGGTAGACGGGGGATTTGTGTTTAAAGATGCAGGCGATAACCCGTTTGCAAAGAGCGCCCCGCCTCCCAAAAGTAATAACGTGTTAGCTGATGCCGATGATGGCGATGATGATGATGACGTTATCGAAGAACCTATCAAAAAGACTGCGAAAAAATCAAGCAGCAGTGGTAGCAAGGACAGCGGAGACTTGGACACAATCGTAGACAACTGGGACGATTAACGATCCTGCGCCACGGTTATTAAGTTAGCCGTGGCTTACTTTTATTGAGTGGTGACAATGAAAACTAAGAAATTTTTAGACCTAGTATTAGGTCACGAAGGGAACTATTGCGTATTCGCAGTCAATGCAGACACAGATAAACGGAAACAGAAATTCTACACGTCCGTTGACCATGTGATAGACGCAGCGAGGGACTTGGACAGTAACGGCTATGACGCCTACTTCAGTCTTGCCACGTTAGCAGAGGCAGGTTCACGCAAAGCAGATAATGTTCATTCGTTGAGGTCGTTCTTCCTTGACCTTGATGTCGGTGAAGGTGACAACAAATTTCCCTCACAGGCTGCAGCTATAACTGAACTACAAAAGTTTTGTAAGCAGCATAAGTTGCCAAGACCTACGCTCATAAATTCGGGGCGTGGCGTACATGTATATTGGGTACTAGACGCGCCAGTTAATAAAGATGATTGGTTGACTACGGCATTAAGACTAAAAAAGTTATGTGCCGCTAGTGGTTTCCACGCCGACCCCGCCGTCACGGCTGATCTGGCTAGGGTGTTACGTGTTCCGAGTACGCACAACTACAAGAGTGACCCTCCTGCTCCTGTAACCTTTTTTGGGTTGGAGGAACCGCGAACTGTAGATTACGATACGTTCTCGGAGTTAGTCGGTGGCGAACCGATACCAGTGCCTTCTAAGGTTAAGGCTGGGGCCGCGATACTCAAAGATTTGTTGGATCAAGATACCTATGAGAAACCTGTAGAAGTAAGTGAAGGCGGTAGGAACCCCGCTATGCTGTCTTACATAGGGCATTTACGTTCTAAGGGGCATCTGTCTGAGGCAGACATACGTGACATGGCGCACGGTTTTAATGCCACCACGTTCGACCCCCCATTGGACAAATCAGAAGTAGACGGGTTAGTAGACCGTTACGCCGTACATGAGGAAGTAGATTTTTACGAGGATGATGACGAAGAGGAGGATGTAGAGGCTACCTCTAAACACGTTATACCTACATTCCCCAAACCGTATTTTCGTGGGCATAACGGCGGGGTGTTTATACGTACAAACAACAGTGACGGGGAGCCTGACGAGGAATGTATATACCACTACGATTTCTATGTGACTAGGCGACTACATGACGTGTTGTTGGGTGAGGTTGTGGCGTTTGCCCTCCACCTACCGCGTGACGGTGTTCGTGAGTTTACAATCCCGTTGACTGCGATAACTTCAAAAGAAGAATTTCGTAAGCATATGGCTATGCAAGGTATAACTTCATTTGGAAAGGACGTGGATAGGCTCATGGCATACACGGCAGCATGGATTAACGAGTTACAGCGTACTACAGCCGCAAGCGAAGCACACCAACAATTCGGGTGGGCTGATAAAGATATGAAATCCTTTGTGTTAGGTGATCAATTAGTCTCAGGGCAGGATGTGGAATATAACCCACCATCAGGTAAGACCGCAGGGCTGATTGACTTTTTTAAACCCGAAGGCTCCCGCGACAAACAACTTGAGAATTTAGACTTCTTTAACCGCAGTGGATTGGAGTTACAGCAGTTTGTCGTGTGTATGGGTTTTGGTTCTATCTTGATGCCGTTGACAGGGTTGAACAGTTTTGGTGTGCATCTGTACGGTGGTACGGGTGTAGGTAAGACCACGGCCATGTATTGTAACACAGGTGTATGGGGCGACCCTCACGGACTGACATTGGGGCAACGAGATACGCCGAACTCGCGTATGAACCGTGGCGAGGTTATGTGTAACCTGCCGTTAAACTCTGACGAGATGACAAACATGAAGGGCGGCGATGTATCTGACTACTCTTACCAATTAGCCGAGGGTAAGCAGAAGAACCGTATGGCAGGTGGCGGAAACATAGAACGTATTAGGGGTAAGCCTTGGCAGCTTATGGCGCTGTCTACAGGTAATATGAGTTTCTACGAGGAAATGCAGCGCGTAAAAGATGACCCTAAAGCTGAGATGCAACGGGTGTTAGAAATACGGGTCGATAAAAACATAAAGGCAGTCTTAGACAAGAGTAAGACGGACGAGTTGTTTAACGCCACCAAGCAAAACTACGGGCATATTTCAGTCGAGTTTATACAGTACGTTATAAGAAACAAAGACGCCTTGGAGAGTTTGTACCGTAAGATTAAGACCAAACTAGATCGTAGGGCAGGGCTACAAGCCGAGAACCGTTTCTGGTCTGCAGGATGTTCCGCTACAATCTTGGGGGCATTGGCGGCAAAACAGATGGGTATTATACAATACGACACAGATGTATTGTTTGATTGGGTTGTGCGGGAACTACAGAAAGTCAAAGCATATGTCGATGATAGTGGTGCGTCCGTTCAACAATTAGTTACAGAGTTTGCCACAGAGAATTGGACTAACATCCTCAAGATTAAAAGCACTCAGGATAAACGCGGTGAAGGTGTTGACGGAGTAGTACCGCTAGTCATACCCGAACAGAACCCACGTAATATGTTTGTAGCTAGGTTGGAGACAGACACTAATATGTTTTATATGGTGCCCAAGGCGTTCAAGAAACATCTGAATGATCGCCATATAAACTATAACTCTACGGTTGAGGAACTGGTAAAACAGATGGGTGCCAAGAAGATACAGGTACGGCTGACTAAAGGCACTAATTTTAACCTGCCGCCGATCCGTGTGATTGCTGTAAAACTGGATGGGTTGAGTAGTGTACCAGAAGACGCAGACGATTTATGACCTTAACCCTGACGGGATAAAGATTGTTGTAGCATGGGAACCTATGGTTGTAGGAGCGTCTGTCTTTATACCATGTGTAAACACGTTACGTGCTGCCTACCAAATAAGAAAAATTGCAGAGTTAAAGTCATGGCGTATGATTACGCGAGTGCGAATAGAGGCTGGAATGTTTGGGGTTCGCACATGGCGAAAGATGTGATAACACAGGGGTGGCAGACTTCATTGCCGTTCTCCCTCAACTCCCCCGCCTCACAGCGGGGGTTTTTTTGTTAATCAAACAAACCGTCACCATACTCACGATTACTGGATAACATAAACGGTGTGTACTCAATGCCACCTAACATCTTTTTGGTGCGATCCTCGTACGATTTACGTGACCTATCAATAGTCTCTTTAAGTATGACTTTACGCCCCCGCGCTGCAGTAGGTAAGTCGCGGTTGTATTTTACAATCTCTTTATATGCCGCAAGGTATCCTCGGGCATCGTTTTGTGAGGCCGCAAAGTTTAATTTACGTAGTAACTTAGTGCGTGTTTCTTTTAGATGATCGTCTTTACCACGGTTGTTTCTGTTTATGCGGTGTTGGTCGGATATAACCGTAGGCTGCGCCCCACCAAATTGCATTATCGTCTGGAACAAACCTATATCCTCGCTGATAGCGTCACCACGACGAGTTAGTGCTCCTTCGGTTGCGTACCTTCCACCCTTCATCACGTTACGTACAGCGGCTGGCATTACCGCTTCCGTGCCTCGGACAAATTCACCTTCGTTAAACAGCCCGATACCTCGCTCCATACTCAAAGTTATACCAACAATGGGGCCACCCAACTGTTCAGCCAACGTCCAAAGCTGCGATTGATCCTTGTCAATAAACGGTGGGCGGTACAACAGGCTGTTCATTTCAATCCGACTAGCCATATCAGCCCCTAGCGCGGCGTTCACCAATCCTCGGCTAAGTGTCGTGCCAAGACTTTTGTCCAGTACCGCGTCAAAGTTGTCCTCATCATCGTCACTATACATATCGTACATCATGCCCAATGCACCCATCAGGGGCATACCTGCCACACCCGCAAACGCAGCAGAAGATACCATAAACCTACCCAACTGTCCTCGGGCTATGGCACGATCTTGTTTCTCTGCATCTGTAGTTGCGCCTTTAAAGGCGTCATTAGTCATTTCAATCATCATGGCGTATTTGCTGATGGCAAACCGCTTGAACAACATAAACACGTTACCAATGCCAGATTGTGCAATAACAGGACGCCCTGCAGATGCAGTAGCACCCAGCGTTGTCTCTGTCTCGTTAACGGCTTCAAGTGCAGCAGCGCGTTGCTTCTCACTGTCTGACATATTACGTTCTGCAGGTTTGGGATTGTTACGTAAACGGTCTAATTCTAGTTCGTAGGTAGCTGTCATAAGGACTTCACGACTATAACGCTCGGAGTGGTGGAAAAACCAGCTAGTATACGCGTTCAACATCTCAAGACGATCTTTGCCCCGTGTTACGTCCATGTGTTCTTGGTTTAGCGACTGACTAAACTGCGCGTTTTCGCTACCAACTTCCGCTAACATTTCCAAGTCTAACAGTTTCTTTTGTTGTGCCTTCGTCATACCTGCTTTTTTTAATTCAGCGTCCGACATGTTACGAATCGCGTCAAAATTATAGTTGACCACAGAGAACCCAGCCATGCCGCCGTTAATTTTACGTTTTTCGGGTATGGCATTACCCGCGCTGTCAACTTCACTACCATATGTCTCTATAAGCCGTTCTTTGGGGCTATTTTTTAGAACGCTTGCAGCCCTACCCAACGCTTTGATGGCCGCTTTGTCTCCATACTTACCCATCAATCTTGGTGCGCCAGACATAGGGACATCGAATATGGCCGTAGCTGCAGAAGATAGGTTAAAGCCCATAGTCCACGCATATCCCAACGATGTGGCGTTCTGTGACCAACGTGCTACGTTAGGGCTTTGCGCAAAATCAGCGATGCTAAACAAAGTCTTTTTGTAATCAGCGGTTGTATCGTCTAAATTTTCGGTTTTGTATTTGTCATTAACACCAGTTTTCCATTTTTGTATTTTAGAACCGTACTGCATTTGTATGATTTGTCGGTTATAATCACGACCTTTGCTTTGCACAGTGTCAAGCAAGTCAAACGCCTCTTGTGCCATACCTGTAGGTGTAACATCTCCTGCAAACCCGCGTTTATCCCCACGTTTACGAAACGATTGCATGAATGATCGTTCGGGCATAGAATCTAGGACCAACTCTATAACACCATTATACGTTTCTTTTGGTACACCTGCAGCGTCTAGTTCCTTTAATAACTTATACACAAACGAGTTTTGCGGGGCTTGATCAAAATTAAAGTTAGCCCCCCGTACACCCTCTTGCATAGGTTTGTTTATGTACGCACGTTGTGCAGTAGATAGACTACCTCCCGCTAAAAGTTTTGCATTGTACTCGGTTACGTTTTTCTTTGCACGTTCTCTTGCAGATACACCGTCAAAGTATTCAATAAAATACTCAGGTAGTCCTGATTTAGGGTCTATTGTGTTATACTCAAGTCTGTAGTTGCCAGCGCGTGTTAACGGCGCAAATGGTTTGATAGCGCCACGTTCCGCTTCTAACAACTCGGCTAATCGTTTGGTGGCAGACTTACGTCCTGCATCATCAGGAATACTTGCTGCAATCGCGGCGTCAACTGCGGCCTGTGCGTCTGTCAAACGGGATTCAAACATATTGGTGATGGTGCGATATAGTTTCTGCCCATTTTGATCCATGCTCAAGTATTGGGCACGGAGTTCGTCATGTATTTTTTTAGCCTCTACAGGACTTAACCGTTTTGCTGCGTCTTTTTTAATGCTGTAGGCTTTTTTAAAGTTAGGTTCGCGAGGGTCGATCCTGTAGTATGACGCGTTAGGTACGAGATAAGATAGAGTGGCATAATCTTTAACCGCCTTGGGAGTTTTGTCTTTTTTCATCTGCCTTATGTCTTCGACCAAGGGGCGTAGCTTGTCGTTGGCCTCACGTAACGCGTTACTCATACCATTTACAATAGTGTTAAGTTCGGGGGCTTCCGCAATCTTAGACCTTGCTAGTTTACCCAACACATTTACAGGCATAAATTTAAGGAACACTTTACGTGCAGTTCTAGGTATATCTCCTATCGCGTCACGGACAGCGTCAATGTATTTATCGTCAACTTTTATCGTGCTTGTTGCGAGGTTGTTAATTATCGCTTTTGATCCTGCAACAGTTTGAGACATTACGTACATCTTACTAGCGTTGCGTCCTTCAAGTGTAGGAGACATGAGGGCTTGTACTAAGTTGTCAACGGCATCAAAGGTAGATTGTTCCGGCACTGTAGGGCGTCCGAGCAATGTCCTAACATAATTAGCAATAGACCGAGCCATTTGATAGAACGGGTTGCGTCCGTTGACCGTAGTTATTTTCATCTGTGTGGAGAAGTCAGGGTTAGCCAAAGTTTCAGCTACAAACTCATCTAAGTTTGTGACCGCATATTCGCCCGTTGCCAATTCCTGCGCTTTCACACCCTCAAATATTTTAGTCAGTTGTTTTGTAAGTGGATGTGACTTGTTTGCTATTGTAGCAGACGTGACTGCGTGTATCATCTCATGCAACAAGGTGTGTGCGTTGATACCAGATGTTTTGTTTAGCGTAATGGTGTTAGTCTTAGGATCAAAATAGCCAGCGACAGAAACCCCATCAGGAGTTTTTAAATTCGCAGCCGTTGTTAGTTTAGTAGCACCAATATTTTTCCCTAATTTAGTAGCTAAACGCTGCACTAAAGGTGACGGAGAAGTAAGTCCTAATGCACTTAGCGCACCACCCAAATCTCCTTTAAGTAACATAGTTTTTACTACGGGTCGTAGAGGTGTGTCTATTGTAGCCTCGGCAAGTAATGGCTTTTTAGCGTCTTTTGCTAAATCTGCTTCACGTATTGTTAACGCTTCGGGCGATAAATTTGCAGCTGCTTCTGCTACCTTATCTGATTTAAGGTATTGTCTTTGTGCTGCCCTAGCTGCACTTTCATTTTGTATAAGTTGGTTGACGTGTTTAACAAACGTAGAAGACATACCTGCATCTTTAGTCATCCAATCCGTAACAAGACGCGCAGATTTTTCTGTCATAGCAGGCATACTTTTAGATTTATCATCTAAATAAAATTGTTCTTGTGCTGTAGTTTCTGTATAGTCTTCGTTTCTACGAGATCGTGACACTTGCATACCTACATCATAAGTAAGTGCATCTATTGCTCCAGTAAATGTAGGAAACGAATCAAAATATTTTCTTGCCGCGTTTGTAAGTTTGCCAGTTTTACGTTTGTCGTTTAACAATTTTAATATTTTATTTTTGTCTGATGCAGTCATAGGTGCATTAGGGGCGTTTGATTCAGTGTCAGCCTTACCAATGTCTTGAATAGCTTTAGGTTGAGCTTCAAACCTAGCCTTATGTGCAACATCAGCTTCTTTAGAGTTAACAGTTTCAGCACGATTTTTCTTTGCAGGTGTAGCACTTTGATTTGCAAACTGTTGGTTAGATGTTTTTTCTTGAGATTTAGGCGCAAACCGTTCTTTTGTATCTGCTGATATTTTTTTATCAGTTGTTTTAGACCGCGCTACGCCGGGAATTACTTGTCCTGCTGCCCCTGTTGTTTTTCCACCTACAGCATCACGATTAAACTCAGCGGGTTTTTTATTTTTTGTGTCTTTGTCTTCTTCTTCTGATCTATTATTTTTAAACATCGCGCCTTTTAAGGTCATAACGTCTTTGTTGTAGACGGCTATGTTGCTCATGCCTCTTGTCGAACCTGTGTCAGTAATTACACCATCAAACCCTGCAGCTACTAACGCATCGCGTATATCTTGGGTGTTAGTGTTGTTACCCGAAGTTCTAAGCCCACGCAGTACAGGCAGCAAAGATTTTAAAAACTTAGAGTGACTACTAAAGTCTAACGTAAAAGTTTTGTCTTCAGGTTTTTCTAAAACACTTGCTCTGGGCCCCGTGTATGACACCTCTACTGTATTATCTTTTGTAATTGCAGAAACATTTACAGGTGATTTAGCGTTACCCGTACGTTTGCGTAAATACTCTATAACTTTAGCACGGTGTGTATCAGGTATAGCATCAGGATTTTGCACATCAACAAAATTAGAAGTGTCTATATTGACTTCAATAAGCCGACCTTTTTTACCTTCGCCAAATCCAATATTTTTATTTTTACTAAGATACGCTGCAGGACCGTAATCGCTATCTTCTACTGTACCTCTAGTAGGATCAGGAACACCCTCAAAGGCTTTAGTAGTGCCGTGGTAATAAGTTGTGTTGATGTCCCTACCTTTGTAGGTTTTCTTGGCTTTAGGCGCAGCGCCTGCCTTTAATGAATCGTTGCCCTTGCCTGTTCCACGACCAGACTTGCCAGCCCCTCGGCTAGCGCGTCCCACTCCTTTTCCGTCAGGTGACTTAACTCCAGCGGCACTTGCAGCGGCTCCGGTTTGCCCGTCACTCTCACGCTGTTGTCCAGCATTTGCATCGCTAGTTCCACTTGTTCCCGCGTCAGTTGATTGATTGTTTGCATCTTGTGGTCCTTTCAACGGTTCGGGTACTGCAAAATCAAACGCTAGTTGTTCTGCATCATTTTGTGGTTGTTTATTAATTGAACCTTCACGTAAATCTGGTCCGCTAAGCGCTCTAGTTGCGGTAACAGGAATTATAGGACGTTCAGGTTTACGCCCTAAATCTTCATTAACAAAGTCAAACGCAGGGTCTGTCCTTTGTTTTTCTGCTTTGCTTCGATCTCTTGGGGCTACTCTTTCTTGCATATCACGCAGACCTAACTCGGTGTCTACGTCTATGTTTTCTTGTTTTTGTCGCGCTTGTTCTGTAGCTTTACGTACGTTTGCGCCTGTCTCTTGTGCTTCAAGTGCAGCAATACGATCAACTAAATCTATCTCGGGATTAGCTGCCCTACCTGAATCTATTGGTCCTAACATCTCAGACACAGCTTCAGGCGCAGGTGCAGGTTTGCCGTACTTACGTTCGTCTTGTTCGCGTTCCATTGCAAACAGGTCAGGTTGCTCAAAGGCTTCTACATCACCGCGTTCTGCAGCGGCTAATCCTTGACGGTCCCGCGCTTTAGCTTGTGCAGCTTGTTCTTCTACTCCAATTTTATTGGTTAATGCGCCAAGCCCACCTTCACGACTTCGTTCTACAGCCGCATCAAAATTTTCTTTATTTTGTATTTCTTTTGGGGGTACAAGATCGCGTTGAACGTCACCAAATGCACGGTTATCCTGTGGTACATTTGGTGCTGAAGCTAGTGGACCTTGACCCAGTGTAGATAATATAGGCTCGTACCGTGCATCTTTTAAGGCGTCAGCAGCCTCTTTTGGTGTGAGGGTAGCCTCTATGTCTTTACGCGTTTTAGGCGTTATCATGCCGTCGTTTTGTAATTCAGCCTTGGCTTGTTCTATTACTGCAGCTTTGTTTTTATTTGCTGCGGATAAACTAGCTATTCCTTCAGAGGTACGGGCCGTTCGTTGATCTCGTGTAGTAGCGTATGGTACGTCAGTATAAATGCCATCATCTAATTGTATACCAAGATCATCTGGCCCTGTAAGCAACTTTTGTTGCATACGATCTACAAGATCAGGTTCACTGTCTGGTTCGGGACCAAAATCAAATTCTTTTTGGCGCGGATCAGGTTCTGGAGCAACGCCTTCACGTTGAGGTGCCTGACCTAAATCAACCTCATCCGCAAACATCTCACCTTGTTCACCTTCAAAATTGGTGCGAAGTCCGGGCCGTGGAGCAGCACCGCTACCACCTTGCAAGTCCATCTCAAGCTGTGCAGATTCTGGCGTGGCAGGTCCAGTTTTGCGACTGTTTGTAAACGCATCAACAAGGAACTGAATAGCCGCACCTGCACCACCACCTAACGCAGCAGACTCTCCTGATCCTTCTAAAATGTCTCGTGTTGGATTGTATCCACGTTCGGCAAGGTTTTGAATAATCTCAGCAGTAGCTTCTTGTGCGCCTTCTGCGCCACCTGTTACAGCAGCATTTTGAATACGTTGTCCTATGGTTTCAACTTCTTCAGGACCAAGTTTGTCCATAAGTTTGTTAATTACAGGAACATCTACCGACTTCATAAATCTGCCAAGAGGTGCAACCTCTAACAAACCAAAAGGTGCGGCTTTGCGAATAGCAGTATTACGTTGTTCTTCTGTAGCGCCTGCGGCACGGGCACGTTCACTAGCTTCACCAGCGGCTGTACCTACACCAAGTAACGCGCCTGCGCCTGTAGCTACGGCTGCAGCGGGAGCAGCAACGGGTAATGCAGCTATACCTGCGGCTACACCAGCAATCGGTACAGCAAACCCCGCAATAGAACCAAATGTTTGACCAATCTTGTATGACAAATCATCAGTGTCGCCACCGCTAGGTTTTATTGCATCTGCAATACCTTGTATTTTATCACGAGCAACAACTTCAGCTTGTTCATCTAGTAACGTAGCTGCACCTAACGCCGCCATTTCGCCTGTACCAACAAACCCTGAACCAAAACCTTTGGCTAGATCAGTAAACAAACCATCATCTTGCGAAATTGCTTGTCGAGGTACGTTTTCCATTTCCCCGTAAAGATCGTCAGCACGGGCATCCCTACGTTCGTTAGCCGCAGTTTTTCGTGTTTCACGACGTTGTTGTTTTGCTAATTTTAATAATTCTGCGTTAGTAGCACCATTAGGAGCGTTTACACTAATTTGCGAACCATCGGACAGATCAAGTGCATATGTAGCCATAAAATAAACTTCCGCAGATTAGGGTGTTGTAGTAGTATTAGTTATGGACACATCATCCATTAAGTCTTCTATAACTTCGTTTGCTGTAGACTCTTTATCCGTAAGATTTGCAGCATTAACAGCAGCTTCTACAGTTAGGTCAATGGTACGCCGTATTGCAGTCATTTCTCGCTGTATCTCTTGCATACGTTGAGTATCTTCGTCCTCATTGGCTTCCATCATTTGCATTTCAAGCATTTGTAATTCTTGATTATTTTCTACCTCGGTTGCACGTATAGCATCTCGTGTAGCAGCTACTTCGCCTGCAACTTTAATAGCAGCGGTAAGTCTAGTTCGATCATCGTAACTTTGATTTTTTGCTTTATCTATTTCACGTTGCACTTTTTTATCGGCTGCAACTAACATATTATTTTCACGTTGAACAATACGATCTGCATCTGCAGTAGCAGCTGTCATTTGTGCCGTAGTCAGTCTTGTAGCAGTGTCACGAATATTACGTTCATTTGCAGCAGCGTCACTAGCAAGTTGCGTACCTAGTTGTATGCCCATTTGAGCAAAATCTTTGTCGGTAGTAGCTATATCTTTCTGTTTCTCAAATTTATCTATTAAACGTTTTCGTCCATTAGACCTAGATATGCGTTCCTCGTTGCTCATAGCAGCCAAACCACCACGCATAGCTGAACCTAAATTACCTGTATTACCCATACCAACTAAGAACGATTGAACTTCTCTACTAGCTTGTTCTTCGGGAGTTCGATAAGTTTCTGCATCGTATTCATCTAATGCAGCAAGACGATCTTCCATACTAGCAATGTTACTATCACGATTAGAATTTGCATCGGCTTGTGCAAAACCTGCTTGCACAGCTTCATCTACATTTGTTCTGTTCTCGGTAGTAATATTAGGCAGTTCAACAGCACCTGCAGTTTGTGGCGTAGCGTCTAATCCACCAAGTCCTTGATCTTCAGGTCTTGCTATTTCAGGTGCAGGAGTAGGTACTGGAGGAGGAGGAACAGCGGTAGACCCGTCAGGATTGGGGGGCATTAAACTAGCTGGACCTTCAGGAGGCATTTGTAACGGTGTACCTGTATTTGATCCTACGGGTAATAAATCTCTAAAATCTGTTCCATCGGGCGCAAGATTTTTTTCTACTGCGGCATCTATTTTTTTAACATTAGGGTTGTATTCAAATGGGGTCATAGGGTCTGCAGCATCTCCCAACCCTATAGCACGTCCCACGCGTGATTCTGCTGCGGCTATGCCTAAATTACCTATTGCTGCCATAGGATTGCGATATAGTTTATCTGTTATTTGTGCAGGAGCATATCCAAGTGATTGTCCTGCTGCCGCCGCTGTGCTTTGATCAGATATTTGTTTCATAATAGCGCGTTGTTGTTCTTCTGGTAACGCATTAAAAGTTGCTAAATCCATACCTAGTTCTTTAACGCGTTCTTTAACACGGGAACCTACTTTTTTACCTTCAGCGTAACCAACAATGCCACCTTGCGCCATCATTTTAGGGCCACCTGCTTGTGCAGCCTGTGCCATACGTGCGCCAGCTAATCCTTGAGCCTGTGGGGGCATAGGACGGCGCTGTGGTTGTTGTGGTGGCCGTGGTGTACCTGCGGCAGCGCGTTGCATATTTTGACCCTGCACACGTTGTTTCTGTGCCATTGTACCTTGCGTACGTTTAGCCAAATCACCTAACGTACCTGATGTTTCCTGTTGGATACTTTCCATCAAGGCTTTTTCGTTTTGCGCAACAATAGTATCAGGGCTAGGTTGTGTTTCTGCGTCTAATGCGGCCTTGGCCTGTTTCTTCATTTCCAACGCTTTACGTGCAACAATAGCATCCATAGTAGCGCCAGAAACTTTAGCGCGTTGTTCTAGTGCCTGTTGCGGCATACCGTACATATTCTCAGCTTCGCTAGAAACTAAAGAATTAAGTCCACCTGTAGGATCAATAGCCATTTATTTTTTCCTTATGTTGGACGCAGCACAGGGCGAGGAGATGTTTCTGGAGCAGTTTTACTCTCATTCGGAAACAGTTTATCGTACAGCGCACTAAGACCGCCAGACGTACTAGCAAGTTCTGACAACACACTAGGTTGTGCATAGTTGTAAGATTGCGCTTCAATAGGTAGACCTTGTAACAGAGACTGCATGTACTGGACTTGTTTGTACGGGAAGTCACGTTCTTCTTCAAATTGTGCTCTATCCGCGTTAATACCTTCAGCTTCAATACCACGTTGCGTTGCGCCTGCATCAGACAACGCGCCTAATCCGGTAAACCCGTACTCATTTATACGGTCTTGAGCAGTCATACCACGATCTTGTTCTACATTAAACTGATCTACAGCATTTCTATATGCGTCTGCGTAGCCTTGACCTGTAATGCCTGCAATATTGCGTTGCATACCAAATTGATTTTCAGCATCTAACACTGCCTGTCGTGATCCACCAAACGACCCTGCACGGGTCATGCGCCCCGCGTTAGAAATACGATCAATCTCTGACTGCCTGCGCGCTTCGTCAATTTGTGGTTGCAAAGACTGCATTAAATATGGATTCATGTACTGGTTTACATTCTCGCCTGTAAACGCTTGAGGTGTATACCCAGCCGTACCCATTTGGTCTGTAGGTAAATTAAGACCTCCAATACCTTCAAATGCTTGATCTTGTAGGTCAGAAGTACCTGCGGTTAACGGCCCTGAATACGCGTTATAACCTTCCTCACCAAGTGCTCTACCCTGACCAAGCATGTTGGTAACATAGTCACCTGCCCAATTTGAAAGCGAAGATTCTGTACCTGTGTAACTTCCGGGCATTCCCGAGTCACCAGCAGTTACACCAGAAGTAATGTCTTGTTCAGCCATAATTCACCTCACACAGGTAAGAATTTTTTAGGGTCAATTTCTTTTCCCTGTTTAGTATTACCCGTCCGTTCTTTACGAACACGAGCCATCATATTTTCAAGAACTTTTGCGCCTGCATCAGAATTACCATTACCAAGGTGACTTACAACATCTGCAGGAATAACAAATTCACCGTCACTAAGTCGGGCTTCTTGCATACCATCTATAGACGCAGGAACTTTATCGGCCATACCGTCTGTCTTGCCATCAAGGTACTTACCTTGTTTTAATTCTGCAATACCACCCGTTGCCATTTGTTGCGTAGGGGGAGTAGTAGGTTTAATTTCTTCTTGCGCAGGATTGGCAGCATTTAACGCCGCCAGCCCTTCAGCAGACATAGGTGTGTTAGGCGTTGCATTTTTAGGTATGTACTGAGCATCAGTAAAGTAACGCTGCCCCCCACTTCCCGCTCTCCTGTTAGGATCATATGTATTAGGTACTACTTGCCTAGACATAGATAACTCAGGAATTTTACCTTGATATCCTGTTTGGGGTATTTGAGCTTGCCCAATACCTGATTCATTTAACAGGTACGATCCACCCAATGAAACCGCAGTTTTAAGCGGGTCATCAGTTAACTGATTTAAGATACTGTCAAACCAAGACATTACACTTCTCCAAGTATTCTTAACAACATATCATTTTTATCCTCTATTTGTCCACCCTGTGCAAAACTACCACCACGGGAGTTTGCTGTAGGTGCAACACCATATGGACTACCAAACAACGCTTCCTGTTGAGGGTTAGCAAAAACACTTTCAAAGTCATACAAATAATCAAGATTTACTTTATCACCTGACTTTACAGCTACCTGTTGTCCACTTAAATCATTTGCTCCCATTAGCATATCTTGAAATTGATTAAAGTTTGTTTTTTTACCCAAGGTATTAACTTGCGTGTTTAGTTGAGTATTTAAATCAATAACGGCATCTAATTGTGCTTGTGTATCATTTTGAGTGTCTAATTGTGCATATATACCTGTGGCAGGGTTAAACATTGCTGTGTCAGCTAATTGTACGTCAGTATCTCCACCTAACCTTTGCAGCAATAAATCATTATCAAATTGGTCTACAATACCGTCACTGTTAACATCATACCGTGTTATTTGTTGATCAGTTAAAACTTCGTCCAAAGCAATTTTATTTGCAACAAAATCAACATCTTCTTGCGTTACATTGCGCGCAGGTTTGCCAAGCAATTCAGCAATAGAGTTATATTGCGCGGTTGGTAGATACTCTTCAACCTCACCAAGTTTTGCCGTTTGGTCAAACTGTCCTGTAAATTTGTTTATGTCTGTTTCGGTAGGAGTATCAAATCCTAATTCTTGAAACCTAGTACGTACTTCGTCTCCAGTAACAACGCGAGGATCAGTGTATTCGTTTATTGCTGTTCTTTGCGTATCTTGAAAAGTATCATCGTTAGTTTGACCTATAAATCGGGCAATTTCATCTTCGTCTGCGTTATACCCTACATCTTCAAGAAACTGTTTTGCTTCGTCTTTTGTTACTTGACGTGGATTAACGTAGTCACCGATAGCGGTTTTTTGTACTTCTTCGTTTAACGTGCCAATAAAATCAGCAAGTTCTTCTGGTGTAGCCGTGTACCCTGTATCCGCAAAATATTGTGTTGCCTCATCTTTAGTAGTAGCTAACGGGTCGTATTCGTTACGAATGTCTGTAGTCGCAGATGCTTCGTCTTTTTGTCCAACGTAGGCTTCAGCCTGTTCGTCAGTTAGAATTATACCTTCTTCCAACGCCGCCGCTTTTACTTCGTCAGCACTAAGAAACTTAGGGTTAATAAACTCGGTTACTGCAGTGTCTAAATCCGCGCTAGGATTAGCAGTAACAATAGAATCTATATCAGCTTGCGTAGGTTTATAATCAGGATTTGCAGTGCTAAACGCAGTATCAGCCTCATTTGTACTGACATACATGGTGTCGTATGTTGAGTTTAATACATTATTTAAAACTACGTTATCGGTAAGACCAAGCTCTTGCAACGCTGCAGTAGCTTCTTCTGCTGTAGACGTGGTGGCAAATACATTTTTTATGCCGGGGTTAATTTTAGGGAGCAAATCCGCGATAACGTTTCCTGTGGAAGTTGCACTGTTTCCAACTAATGTTCCTAGCATATCACTAGCAGCTAAGGTACTTTTAGCTTGATCTATAGTAACATTAGGAATACTAAGAGTACCGCTAGTACCACCTCCGGTTAGAAAGGCTTGTATGCCAGCATTAACTACGTTGTCGAATCCACGCACTGCGTCAGGGTCTATTTCACGTTGGTATTTATCCGTTAACATCTGAGGTATAATTTCTTCTATAGACTCAGATATACCTTCTTTGACCATAATATCAGCAACATTTAATATACTACTGCTAAGTTGTTTTACTGCATTTGTAGTAATTGTAGATTTGCCTGCCCCAAGAAAAGTTTTTTCCAGCGAACTACCCATGCCTGTTACATACAATGCACCAGTGACTACCGCTGCAGCGGCGGCTGCATTTTGTGCCGCAGGAACTGCTAAATTATGTGCGGCATCTTTTTGTGCGTCTGTAGCAGTTTCTTCAGTTACACCTTCTTTTCGTAGCGCAGTTGCATAGATTGTGTCGTACGTACTAGAAGCAGTAGCTCCGTATGCTTCGGCAACATTAAGTCCGCCTGCAGTAGTTATTCCTAATTTAGAACTAAATTTTGCGGCCCATTCTTTACCAGCAATGTTAACCGTAGATTTGTAACCAATTCTGGCAACTGCCGCCCCCGTCAGTAACAACGGTATTTCTTGTAATACTTCTTTACCTATAGTTTCAGCTAAAACTTGTGTTGGAAATCGTTGGTAAGCTCCGTATACGCCTTCCAATTGTAATAACGTATTATCTATAACAGATAACTCTTTACCGGGATTTGCTTCGTACCACGCATTTAGTGGGGCTCTACGCAGTTCTTCAATTATAGGGCCGTTTTCTCTCCACTCATCACTTTTTATATCGTAAGCCGAAGAAAGAATAAAATCAGCGTATCTACTTAACTCGGTATCAGGAGAATCACCTTTTAACACATCCATTCCAGCAACAGCGTCAACCATTTCGCCACTCATTAAAAGAAACACACTAGACATATTGTCCCAAGTTTCTTTATTTTCTTCAGTTGAAAGGTCATCTCGAATACGGCTGTAAAAAGTTTTAGCTGCTTTAGCTATAGGTGTGCCTACAAGGTCATCAAAAGTTTGCCCATCATTAGGATTTAAGTTTACAAGAGTAGCAAGCATCATAGGACTAGCTTCAATTATACCAACCGTATTTCCATCGGCGTCAAGCACTCTAGTTCTATCTTCGCTAAGAGAATAAGCACCAGTTGCACCGCCCGGAACCTCTGTAAATCGACGAACTCCGTCTTCTCCGGTCTCCATTACATTCGGCATATACAAAAATGTATCTATGTTTTCTACGCCGTATTGATTTACAAACGTAGTAAATGTAGGCGCAACCCCTGTAATATCTTCTAATACAGCAGTCGTATCAACACCGCCTGTAGCTGTGTCTTGTGTTGTGCGTAGTTCCCACGTAGGAACTCCGTCATTGTTGGTTAAGATGGCACTACCGTCTAATAACTGTTGTGCGCCTACGCCCTCACCCAAAACTACTTCGTCAAGAACACGCTGACCTTCTACTGGTTGTTCACCAAACCGTGAATTTGTAGGGTCTTTATAATTACTTACCGCATTGTCCAGTTCTTCAAGCGGAGGTTTTTCAAAGCCATAAGTAGTTGAATCTGTAATATCTCTGTTATAATATCCATCACCAACATGGGTTACGTCATCTTGTGTGTACCCATTAGTAAATAACCATTGCTCAACATTTTCGTCTGCTAGCCCTCTAGTATCTAAAAATGCAGGAGCGTTTCCCGTGTTTCCTGCTTCGCTAACCCGTATGTATTCGCCAGTAAGAAACATACCATAGTCATCTACAGTTTGGGGTACAAAACCTGCGTCTTTAGCTGTCTTTATTATTTCAGGAGATAATTCAGCGGAGTAAATCATGCTGTCCGCAAACTCGTTCATGTCTGCGTTTAAAATATTATTTGTATTTCCTAAAAATTCTTTAGCGTAATTAAGGTATTTACCTAATTGATTTGGATTTAGTGATTCAATGGGTATACCTCGTGCATTTAACGCCGCTGTAACATATTGAAGTCGTGTTTGGTCTAACGCAGCATCGGCTTCGGACTGCGTATTAGGCATATTTGTAAGTGATCCGTTAGTGCTTAAAAATGCACTAGCAGCATCTACTTCGTCTACACCAAGATAGTTAGCAATAACTTCTAAATTTGCATCTGGTTTTAAGGCTAAAACTATTTCGCGTTGTACTTCGTTAAATATAGGAGACAACGCAATATCGAGATCATTTATATCAGACATCAAATACTGGTTTTGATCGTCGTACTCAATCTGAGCATCGTTTACAGTAACCATTACATCGTCATGCTCATTTTGTAATGCGTTAAACGTAGGAGTATAGTATGTATCATACCGTTCCTGTAATCTTGCATATGCTGCATTATATGCTTCTGAGTCCGTTCCATAGAGAGCCTGCGCATTATCAACTTCGTTTTGTAATGTAGTGCGTAAACTATTATATTCGTCGGCCACGTTTTGAGCCGTTGTAATGGCTGTATTTAACGTATTAGCAGCAGCTGCAGTTTTTTGATAATCCCCTGTAATTTTATCCAAACCTTCGTATACAGGTTTGTCTATCGCTTCTTTTAATCCTTTGTATCCGTAGTCTTCAATAGTCTTAAAAAATGCGTCAAACGTAAGTTCTGTATTACCGTCAATAGCGGCCCCCGCTGCGTTACCTAATGCAGTTGTTAACAGTCGAGCACGATCCTCGTCTAACCCTAAACCTTCTTCACTAGTCATGTAGTTGTTCATGGTTTTGGCAAGACCAGAATATTTACTTACAATGTTTGTAAGCACTGCACTACTTATATCGCCACCATTTAATTCTGCAGTTACTCCTGCAGCTATCGCGTCTTTAACACCGTCTTGTAAATTTTCCCATCCAGCAACCACAGGAATTTCTACGCCGTCAATATCAAGGTTAACTTCGCCTGTAAGATTAGTGTATGCGTCATCAATAGCACCTAACGCAGCGCCTACACCCGCGTTTATACCGCCTATAGCAAACGCTTCTAACGGGTCTTGACCATACACTAAGGCTTTTGCCGAGGATTTAACGCCTTCGCTAATTAGATTGCTAACAGTCTGGTTAAAACCTTCGGCTGTAAGTGTGTCTGTAAGTCTAGGTGCAATTTTAGTGTCAAAAGTTTTACCTACAGTAGACCCTGCATAAGCTACAGCTCCTGCTTTAATAGCATCGCTTAAATCACCGCCCCGAGCTATTGTAGCGGCTCCTGATGATACACCAATAACCCACGGGGGGATTGTACCACCAGAGGCAACAGTAATGCCAATATTAATGGCGTCATATATATCTATATTATCTATAGCCACATCAAAAACAGGAGCGGCTATCTCGTCCCGTACAAAATCCATAACTTCAAACGCGGGTTCCATAATGGTGTTAGCTATGTCTGACGCAACATTAAGAACAGGTTTGACAACTTTACTTACTACTTTTATAACAGCACTCATAGCTTACACCTTTTTCTTTGTGTTTGTAGGAAACTGTACAAACAATATCATCTGTTCGTTTTCGTCTTCCCCCAACCCTACTTGTATCCCCGTACCGTTAAGTGCCCTGCCAACTGCTTTAGCTGCCTGTTCTAAAGTACCTTTATCAAATGCAACTGAGTAATGTGTTATGCCCTTTTGCTGTAAAACTTTAAAATATTTTACCGTGTTAGCTACAAGATTACGTGCGGTATCTACATTAAATACGCGTCCCATAATCTTGTTTTTGTTTTTGTCTTTACCTCTATGCCCAACAAATACAGTATTACCTACTTGTACCATCTCAACGTCAGGCAATGTCATTTCTTTAACCCACATCGCTAACGCAGTTTTTAAGTCTATATCAGGAGGTAAATCTGCTTCAGACATATAAGTTAACACAACAGTAGGTGCAGGTAGTGGCTTCTCTCTACTATCAACTACAGTGGCCATTATGTAACCTCTAAAATGCTGGCAACAACATGCAATCTACCGGCTGTTTCAGCGTTAAGTATTATAGCATCCCCTGATGCTACAACTAACGGTGCGGTTAACAGTTGTGTAGTAGTTCCTGCGCTAAACGTTTTACTAAAAAATACTGGGTGTAGTACATTACTTACACGTATAGAAATTGTCATGTCAGCGCCTGCAGCGTTATCGTTACACACAAGAAGAGAATTAAATATTGCTGTAGTACCCAAAGGAGTAGTATACAACGTTCGATTTCCCGTTGCAGACACATTATCAACTACAGTTTTATATAAGTTAGCCATTAACTAAAAAACCAAACTTGCGCTTCAGCTTCATATGTAGCCGATACGTCTCGTAGTGCATTGTCTACTTGGTTAAAGTAAAGCCGCAATACTTTGTTAAATTCTTCTAACTCAGTAGCATTGTATACCATCGAAGGATACGGAAGTGCGGGGGCTTTAAACCCTACTATGTACTGATTATTAGCCATTAACGTCTACCATCTGGACGTACATCAATGCGTGGAGACCCTAATTGCCACGTTACACCTGCTGCACTAGACGATACTGTAAATGATAACTGTCGCCCGCGTACGCGTGTGTTAACTTGTCCGGTAAATTGTTCTATAGGAACAGTAGCAGTACGAATAACAGAGCCAGTGTTAGACCCTCCTACAGACGCAGGATTGTTGTACCCTGATCCTGAACTATTTAACGGGCTTAACGTCATAGTAGCAGCAGGAGCAACTGCAGTAGAACCATTAAAAGTAACGTCAGGTACAACTCGATACACAAACGAAAACCTATCGCCGTCCTCAATATCAAATTCACCAGACGATATACTAGCCGCAATAGGAGTACTTGCTCCTAGTTCGTTATCATCTATACCTTCTTCGTGATTTACTAAATTATTACTGTAAGTAGCAGCCAAAGGAAAATCCCGTAATCCTGAGTCTAACCATGCAGTGCGCGCCATGTTTCCATGATACCATGTATCTTCTACGTAGTTATAGATAACATATTTATCTAACGAAGTGCTTTCTGCAGAACAGTAAAACCACCATACTTCGTGAAACCCCTCGTTCGTACCTGCAAATACTTGTTCATACTGCAAAGAATTAAAGTTATTAAACACGCTACGTTTTACATCGCATCGTAACGGTTGCGTACGACCATCGTATTTATAGAATTTATCTTTACCCATCCAATACGAAGTACCATTAGCAAAAGCTACAGCATTTTGTGAAGCAATAGATATGTTTTCTCCTACAGTTTGCGCGCCCCAAACGCCGGAATCTGCGCCTACATACTGCAAGGAATACAAAGCCGCATCAGTCCATACTAGAACTTCCTGCCGTGATTGTATGGCAGCAACAATTTCAGTGCCCCTAGATAACGAAAGTCCTCCTGCCTGTGTAACTGCCGAAGGCACCCAATTTGTTGCATCTCCCTGATCGGACCACCGCACTAACATAGGATCAAATGTAGTCCCGCCAAACGGATTTGCTCCAAAACAAAACACAAACCTACTTACATCCGACACCAATATTCTGTTTGTGCTTGTAGGCACGGCTCCTCCAGCATTTAAACTAGACAATAATACTGCACGATTATTTACAAGCCCTGTAGAAGCGTCCCAATAATAAACAGCGCCACCACGTTGTGCAAATACTAAGTCTTCTCCAAAATTTGCTTGGCTCCATATGCGTAATGGGTATGATGAAGTACCTCCAAAACCCCAAGTACCTGCACCCCAACTACCACTACCCCACCCTGTTAATGGAACTGAGACCGTAGGACCAACATTTATCTGATACTTTGCAGTAACCGTACCGCCACCTGTAGCAACAGAACTTGCATTTTGAGGAAGTGTTATCGTGTACGTATTACCAGATGTATATGTAATTTGGTGTTCGGTATTTAAAACACTTGCAGCAACACCGCCTACGTCTCCTGATCCTGTAAAAGTTACAAAATCACCATCAATGTATCCACCGTTTGCATCAGTAACCGTTACTACGTTTGCATTTGTTCCTGTCTGCGTTGTAAAAGGGTTAGTCAAGGTCACAGTTGCACGTAACGGCGTTATATCTGTGTACGCACCACCAGATTCAACATAAAATTTTAAATTTGTACCTAAACCAACAAGGTTTAGACCTCCTAGCGTAACCCAATTCCAAAGTGATCTACACACTCCTTCAAACGTGGTAACAGATATACGAGACCAACCTCCAATTTTTTCAGGAAATCCTTGTCTAAATCTAACTTTGTCGCAGTCATACCACCCACCTTCAGCAGAATACCGCGTTTTTTCTTGGTTTATACCGGGAGCAAACTGAAGTTTTTGTAGGGGCATAAGTCACCTATGAAGTAAGATTAGACATGCTAGGCAAAGCGTTAACTGTTACTGCAATGTTTTGACGCAGTGTTAGTTCTCCACCACAAGCAGTGCAAGTTATGTCAGACAGCTCATCAGTCGCAAGATCATGTCCACACCCTGCACAGATAATTTCTATTGTATGCGCTGTATTAATACTGTCTGCTTTGTAAGTATTTTTCATAGATAATTCTCCTAGAACATTATCTCAAAGTGTGGTGCGTCTATAAATGGCCTGCGAGCCTGTGATCTACGTGTATCTATGTACGAACACATAGCGTGTTCTGCTGTACCATCATAGGCACCTAAATCATCAATAGTCCATGCAGCACCCCACCGTAGCTTAACACCTGCAGCCTCTGCGCCTTCTTTCATGGCGTCGGCAATCTCGTCATACAGGTTAAGTTCCCAACGACCACCACCATCACAGTAAGCCATCAGGTCCACTGCGTTACCATCAAGATGTTTTGATTTCATGGTTTGAGATGCACCTTTCCTGACCAACTCCTGTTGTTCTGAAAATGTCCTCATGCCGCATATCACGCTGAAGTCTTGCTTGGTTACACCTATGGCGTACTTCACGACAGTTACCAGCCTTTCGTCTACACCTTGCAGCTTTGAAAGGCTTCCCTTGCCTAGCTTGTATCCCACGGTTCAATCCTTTTCTTTCTTAGGCTCTTCATGGATAAGCCTTGTTTGATTTGATATTAAAATCTTCTGCTTCTCTAAAGCAATAAACTGCCTGTCGATCTCGTTTAGTTCAATTGAACCAAAATCAATCATGTCTATCACATTATCTTTTTCCAAAGAACTTACTCACAGAACGCATTCCTATGCTGGCACTAACAATCCCACCTAAGGCAATCTGATACCACTGAGGCATAACCTCAAGTGCCGCAAAGCCACGGGCAACTATGTCATTTCCCCAATCTCCACAGAATGCCAATATTAATGGAATACTGAAAAGTAAGGTAATCCATTCGTCCTTCCATGAATTTTCAGTGGCCTTCATGGCCTCTAAGTCCCAGTCCAACTCACCAGTTAACTGTTTCTTTTTTATCTCAGCCTCAGTCAGTTTGATCTGAGTCTTGCCGTCTATAATAGATGTGGCAAGGCCCGTGAGGCTACCTATAAGTTGACCAATCATTTCTCATGCCCCACCCATACCGCAAACGCCCCTGTAAGTGCGCCTGTGACGGTTGCTGTTAGTGCCGTGGCCTGTGTACTCACAACGTCCTGAGGAAGGTCCATAAACCACTCTATGACGCGAATATACATGATGGTCATAACCAACATCATTAATCGCGGCATTATCTTCCAAGCTAAAACTTTCTCCATTGCTACTTTCATCAGAAACCTCCTTTAAGGCCGTCTAATATTTCAGACAAACTTGGTCGCTTGTCTTTCTTTTGATAGATACAGCTAAATACCTTTGGGCATTCAGAAAAGCTTTTAGTTGGATAGTGATACCCCAAGCCGCCAAAACCTGCTGTAAATCTATACACGCAAACCTTTTGATCATTTACATCTGTAAACCTCTTCCATAGGTGACACTGAACATGAGTTGGATTAGAAACTCCCGCTAGTGTTACAGATAGTATTAAAGCATTTATCATTGGATAACCAATACAACCAAATAAACGCCGCCACCTAATGTGCCGATTATAGCCATGCACAAGGTGCTAATAGCTATGTTGTTTTGTATCTGACGTTTTGCTTCCATAGCCCTGTATACTGTGTCTTCTCTTTCTTTACGGATTTGCCTACGCATACCAAGCATCTCATCGTATGTGCCTAAACCAAATCTGTAATCCAACATGAACTTAATTTCTTTTTCTTTTTCAAGCAAAGTTTTTTTTCTAATGACAATGTCCATAGCTTCTTGTTCTATGTTGTCAGTGCCGTGAGATACCTTATCAAGCCATGTAGGCTTCTTGCGTTGAGACTCAGCTCTAGTGATGTCTGCAACAGCTCCATACCAAGCCCCAAGCTGCTGGCTAACGTCTTGCATTTCCCTGCCAGCACCGACTAGCATTTTTACGCCCTTGAATGCGGCGTTGGCTGCTGCAAATGCTGTAATAGGGTCTATCATTCACCTTACCTCAAGCTTGTTTAGGTTCAATTGAACCTAAATACATCTTACTTAGGTCACTACAGTAACGATCCCAACTTGACATGTAGAGGACAGGCCTTCAACGTGAGGGCTAAACGTAAGTGGAATCCTAAGAACCCCATCAACTACAAATACAGAGCCATCCTCAAGTCCAGAATCATTAGTCGGAAGTGATGTGAATACTTGCGTGGAGTTTCTACCTTCGCCTGGATTTTGCATTTGCTCCATGTACAGGGCAAATGACCTTACAATGTTATCCATATAAGTTACATTGTAATTTAAAGGCGGCGTACCAAAAAACGGTTTAGGTAAATTTCTAGACATTATCTTCGCCCGTCTGGTCTTACTTCAACGCGAGGTGACCCAAGACGCCAAGTTTCACCTAAGCTTGAAGATTCTATCTTAAATGCAAAGCTTCTACCTCTTATTCTGACGTATAGTTGATTTGTAAATTGCTCAACTGTACTTGAAACCTCCTTTGATACAGGTGCGCTGTTAGATTGAAGGTATTCGCCACCTGGAAAGTTTCTTGCTTGAACTGTGATGTTTGCAGTTGGTGATGTAGCTGTAGAGTTTCTAAACGTAAGGTCTGGAATTATCTTGCTTATAAATACAAAGTTTTCTCCATCGCCTATGCTCATTTGACTGCTTTCAATATATGCAGATATTGCTGTGGCTGGAGATGTACTTCCATCGTCAAATCCAGATTCATGTGAATATATGTACTTATCTGTTCCAGTTGCTATAGGAACTGATGTTATGCCACGGTCATTCCAAGCGGTTCTAGACATGGTTCCATAGTACCATATGTTCTGACCGTAATTGTAAACAGCATATCTGTCATTGTCAGAACTATTTTTTGATGGATAAAACCACCAGACTTCTGAAAAAGCCGTATTTGCCGCTGCAAAAACTTTAGACCTCTCAACTTGATTAAAGTCGTTGAATACGAAGTCCTTTATGCTGCAAGGTATTTCCTTAACTGAACCATCATAAGAGTAAAACTCTGATATTCCCATCCAGAACAAAGAATCCTCTACGCCAACTGATGAGAATGGACCAGATATAGTAGTGTTGTCTGATATCATATTTATGCCAAATGTGAATGGTGGTCCTAGAAATTGCATTGCGTAAACAGAAGTGTCAGTATGAACTATGATTTGCTGTTTTGTTTCTACCGCACATACTATTTCTGAACCAGAACCCAACCTCAGGTCTCCAGCGGTGTTTGTGCTTAGTGAAGCCCATGTAGTGAGGCTTTCTTGAGAGCTAAACCTTATGAGCATCGGGTCTTGCGTACCTATACTCGTCTGAGCATCACATCCAAAAACAATCGTGTGTCTGTCTTTGTCTGAAACCATTACTTGTTTTGCAACTGTAGGGGCGAATCCATCTGAACCCCCTAAACCAGAAATTACTGAGGCTCTTGATCCTAAACCGTTGGCAAACTGCCAATAGTATATATTGCCGTTGTGTGCATTTATTAATAAGTTTTGACCAAAGTTATCATGAGTCCAAAAGCCAAGAGAACTTCCAACCGCACTTATATTAGCGGATGAGTTCCAAGAGCCTCTGCTCCAAGCTCCAGCTCCAAATCCCGTTCCAAGTATAGTTGTATCAAGGCCAGCAAGAACTAAATAATTAAATGTTACTGACCCGCCATTTGATGTGTCTTGAGATGATGAAAAAACATACTCAGGATTTGTTCCTGTAGATGTTGTTATGTACTGAATTGTTGACACAGTCCTTGCTTCAATCTGATATGTGGTTCCACTTGTTATAGCGGTTACCTCATATTCTTGATTTATAATGCTTGTGCCTATATTTCCACCCAAGGAACTCGCACCAGATATTATCACAAACCCATTCAAGGATGGTGAATGTCCTGAGTGAGTAACTTTTATAGTTGAGCTTGATACTGCTGCGCCTCCAGAATGTACCGCCGCTGTAGTTCCTTTCTGGCCTCTAGCGCATCCAGTAAGGGTGTCTCCAGATACGCCAGTATAAGTTATAATCTCAGAGCCTATCTTTATAGTGCCTGACGGTGAAAAGGCCGTACCCGCAGTATTGTTGACAAGCTTTATAGATGAGTCCGTTGCGGATACTTGAGTGGCATGAAGGGTGGTGTGCCTAGCAGTAAATGGGTTTGTAGCAGTATTCGTGCTTTCTATGGGCGTTATGTCATTAAGTGTTCCACCACTTTCTATGTAGTATTTTTTGTTAGTTCCAATGCCTAGTAATCTAGTTCCGTCCAAAGCAACCCAAGAATGCATTGCTCGACAGCTACCTAAAAATTGCTCTTGGGTGTACCTAGTCCACCCTCCAATCTTCTCTGGAAAGCCAGACCTAAATCTAACCTTATCAACGTCAAACCAACCGCCCTCATTACTGTAAGATGTTACTTCTCTATCTACACCTGACTTAAACTGAAGTTTACTCAACGCCATAGAACACCTCTAGAAAAACGATTTAAGGTATATATACTATATATTCTTTAATATGACTACTAGGATTGAGAGACTTAAAAAGGTTCAATTGAACCAAACATCACTCCATACGGTTTAAGATTGCCAGTAGCATTAAGATAGTGGCACCTGATGTACCTATTAGAACGGTCTCAAGGCGCTTTATTCTAGTAAAGACCTCTTTAAATTGTATTCTAACTTCTGTCTGCACAGCGATCATATCCCGCTCTAGCGCCGAGACGCGCTCATTCATATCTGGCATTATTCACCGTTAGGGTCTATCGGTACAAAGCTATCAGAAGATAAGCTGTCGGGCCAACCAGCGGCAGTAGGTAAATCCCGTAATGCTTGACGATATGTTTTCCAAGAATCAGAGGGAGTTTGATCTGTTGCAAATCGCCAATCTGTTTCTTGCAATTTTATATCCCGCCATTCTCTATATTGTTCTTCTAACGCTACGGCTGGCACATTAGACTGTCGATATAAGTTCCAAGGCGCAACTTTACGCAAAAGCCACGGGTCATTTATAGCTTCTAAATAATTATAATATGGCTTCATTACTCAACTCCAATTAATATTTCGGTAGCGCTAATAGCTAACCCAATAGATTGTTGACTTGCGGTAGCCTGTGTAGTGACTAAAGTACCATCACTGGGATTTGCATAATACGGTTTTGATGGCGAGAGACTACTATGACCTGATGATTTACCACCAACAGTATCAATCTCAACAGTGCCACCGTTACTTACAGCGTTACTAGATATGCCGACTACTGCTCCTAGATTAGCAAATCCATATCTAATAACTGTTCCAGAGGAACTGCTGTCGCCACTAACACTAATCCCTGAACCGTCCTGTTTATACAGGGCCATGTGTGACGTGCTTGTGCCCGTTTGAAATAACTGTTTGGTTACAGAGGTTCCTGCCTCTGTACCGTTAGTTCTAACAGCAATAATTGCATCATCACCGCCCGTAGTAAACCTAGCCCCATCACTATCTAATCCATATGGTCGGCTAACACCGAACTTATTCGTTTGAGTTACAACGGGATAATCATATAAATCGTTTGAAGAATTTTTATTGTTCCAAACAGGGTTTGTTCCGCTTGTATCAATTACAGTAAACCAACCGTAATTTCCATATGAATTATTATTATTGCCACCCTGACCCTCTTTGCCGTATTGCATAGCAAAGACCATTTTATTAGTAGCGCCATCTTGAGCCAAACCTAAGACATTAATTCCACCATAAGTACTAGTGTTCCAACCACCATCGACAGTAGCGCTTTTAGTGCCTGAAGCTGTTCCAGAGCCTCTTTGAATTGTCGTGACATATATATCAGCGTTAGTGCTGGCATTAGAGGTTGAGATGACAACTACTTTCTTAGTAACTTGGTCCACACCAACGCCTCTGTTAGTTTCACCGTAAGTGCCAGCTATCTGAGTCCAACCACTAGCCAAAGCAATTTGGCCATTAGAAGGATTTTGACTTCCAAATTTTATATAGACATTAGAACTTTGGTACTTAACAACAAAAAAGTAACCTTCTTCAGTAGTTCCTATTTCCCACTGCCCCGAAGAAGAACCACCGTTTATAGCTATTGTATTTGCAGAAACTACAGATACGCTACCCGCATTTCCAGTTGTGTAAGCCCCACGAACATATGCCTGCCCATTGTTTCCATATATACCAAATACATAGGCGCGAGATGCAGTGGAAACCCCCCCATATTGATAATTTGAGTTAGTAGCTGGATCAGCCGCCCAACTACTTTCAGAAGAAGTTGTCACAGTCCCATTTGCATTTAGGGTACATGCAACTATCTTACCTGATCCACCCTGATAAGCGTGGACAAATTCTGTGTAGGCTGCATTTACAGCTATACCATAGTAAGAGTACCCCGTGCCTGTAGTCGTATATGTAACTTCCTCGTTTTCTACAACAGGGAGATCACCAGTAGCGGATAGTTGTACCTGTTCAGCGTTTCCATCATTCCGTATTTGAACTGCCCTCCGTATGGCTATTGCTCCTGTCGCTGTTTTAGATATAACACCAGCAGAGGCCGCTGCCGCAGCAAATGACAAATCTGTGCCATCAGAAGTTAAGACTGTTCCCGCAGAGCCTTTGGCTAACTCAGCAAAAACGCCAGAACTGTTGCCAACCTTTATAGAGCCTCGCGTGAGGTTATCTACAACAGAACCCGCAACTGAAATTCCTGTCGCGGTTGTTGACATTTTTAAAGTACCGTTATGAAATAGGTCTACATCCCCATCATCGGTAAACTCAGCTAACGATTCTCCAGAGC
>Ga0208814_1000091_pt1 | contig 70932 bp, 60 predicted proteins | sample MalvirAntarct_55_FD_184253 | JGI IMG/M metagenome (GOLD analysis project Ga0208814, IMG submission 184253) | Marine viral communities from the Global Malaspina Expedition - Malaspina viral metaG Antarct_55 (SPAdes) (version 2) | ecosystem: Environmental > Aquatic > Marine > Oceanic | place... | reverse complement strand
ACCCTACTCACGGTAACGGGTTTAGTCAACAGACTATTAATAGAACATACACAAATCAAGGAGCAGGAACCTATAGACTTAAAATGATACAGTCAACAGCCTACTCAGTAAACACAAGATTAACAGGTACTCTGAGGACAGGTGTTCAAACAGCTAACTCTTGTCTTACTTGGACATTAGGTTTCTCAGCATACTCTGCATTAGGTACACCGGTTACTATCGGTTCATTTACAGCTTTAGTTAAAATGGGACTAAACGGAGTCCAGATAAGTGGGGCAGACGGCTCAGTAGTTTTAGGAGAAATAGCACAAAGCGGAGTAGCAAATATATTTGGTAATGCCTTAGTTACGGGTACATTAACAGCAAATACATCTAACCTTTCTGATGAAAGATTAAAAGATAATATAGAAGATATAGATAATCCATTAGCATTAATAGGTAACTTAACCCCTAAATCTTTTAGATGGAAACATAATGTTAACCCTGATGAATCAAGAACAGATTCATATGGATTTATTGCACAGCAAATGACAGGTAGTTTTAGTCACCTGGTAAATGTACAACCTAAAATCGGACATATTGAAGATGTATTAACTGTTGACCAGATGCCAATTGTAGCTTTAAACACAGCTGGGATACAGCAACTTATAGCAAAAATTACTTCTTTAGAGACTAAAGTAGCAGAATTAGAAACAGCAGTAAGCGGATCAGAATAAACAGAATCATATGAAAATACTACAAACATTAGCAACAGATAACTTTGATGATAGTTTAAACGCTACTAAGAACACTCAGACGTTACTATATCATTTCATGAGTATCGAGTCTATTAGAAAAACATATGGTCCAGACCAAGAAATAATTCTAGTTACAGATACTAAAGGTAAAGAGTTAATAGAGAAATATAACTTCCCTTACAGTAGTATTACTACAGCTTTAGATGATTACCCTTTTAGTCGTCCATTATCTTTATGCGGGTATAAAGGATACACCCTATCGCTATACCCCGATGACGACGTAATACATGTTGATAATGATGTGTTCATTAAAAAACGTTTCCCTACATTTACCGATACCATAGTTCAGAGTCACGAAGGTAACCTCCTTAATTATACAGAATCAGAAAACTGTTCATGGAACGTTGCATTTAAAGATATTTTAACAATAAGCCTACCTGAGATACTTACAGGTAGAATGAATAGTATATACAACCCCGGAGTAATAGGATTTAAAGCAAACAGCGTAGTTAGAGCAGAATACATATCCACGCACAATACATACTTAAATACGAATACATTACTTCTAAAAGCATTATCCGCTGAAGTATTAAAATCATCACCAGTAACATTAGGTAGAGCTTATATCAGTACCGTGTTAGAAGAAGCAGTACTTTATAACCTATGTCAAGATAATAGTATAACTCCTACTTTTGTTTTAAATTCATCTGTAGTTGGAGTTCCTCCTGTATATGACACCTCTAGACCCGATCTCCTCGGAGAGTTTTACGGAACACTACTTAATCAGATGAATAACTTTCACATAGAAACAGGCTACCTACACCCCTTCCATTTAAAAAATGATAACAAATTTGAAATGCTCAGGTTCATAGGTGATTTAGATAGTGACTCTAACAGTACGTATATTCCATATGTAGCAGAGAACATCATACCCTTCATTACTAGAAGATATGGAGCAACACTATCTCCATCTAATGAAGAAATAAACTCATCAATTAGAGCAATAGTATTAATCTAGTTGCTTCTCTGCATTATTATTCTTAAATTAACAAAATGATGGTAACAGTTCCCAGTTGGACCTTTAAGGGTCATATAATTACAGAAATATCAGACATGCCTGAAGGCACCTATGGATTTATATACGAGACTCTTCATAAACCCTCAGGTAAAAAGTACCTAGGTAAAAAAGTACTTTACTTCGAACGTAATAAGAGGTTAGGAGTAAGAGCTTTAGCAGCTTTAAAAGAAGAGAGAAAATCAAAAGGTATTGGAGGTAGAACCCCACTAAAACAGAAAGTAATAACCGAATCTGATTGGATGGATTACTATGGTTCCCATAAGGATATTTTAAAACTAGTTAAAGAAAGCTCGCCTCTTGATTTTGAACGTAAGATTCTACATTACGTTTCGAGTAAAAAGCTCTTAACATATTTTGAATGTAAATACCTATTTATAAACGAGGTCCTTGAGAATAGAGACAACTACATTAATGACAATGTACTTGGTAAATTCTACAGAAAAGATTTCGATATAAAGTAACACCATGATAAGACTCCAAGAAATAATAGGCACACCTTCACTAGAATACCATTTAGATAATGGACTCTCTTTACATGAGAATGTCTACCGTTACTCTAGCGATAGCTTTATACAGTTATTTAGCGAAGCTAGAACAGCACATAGAGACGGTAAAATCAAACTTAACGAAGAGGACTTAAATCTCATTGAATCCACAGATATAGGTCAATATGGAAAATACGAAGGTAAAAAAGTACCTTTGGATCTACCAATGTTGAAAGAAGCAGAATATCAAGGTAAAGATGTAGCATTAAATAAACCAAAACGAGGTGGATCTAAAAAGTTCTACGTGTATGTTAAAAACAAAAAAGGGAACATAGTTAAAGTATCATTTGGAGGTACTACAGGACTTAATGTTAAAATAGACGAACCAGGAGCAAGATCTTCCTTCGCTGCGAGACATAAATGCGCTACTAAGAAAGATAAATCAAAACCGGGATACTGGTCTTGTAATATCGGACGCTACTGGAAATCATTAGGTGGATCAAAGAATTTTAGTGGGTACTGGTAGAAAATTTAAGATATGGGAGTAGTAAATTTACCGACAACAGATATTACAGTCACTGCAATTAATAACCTATCTGCAGAAGCTAAGTTAAGAAATAGCTCGGGGTATAGCGGTAACGCAAGTATGACGATAAGCACATGCCAAGCTTCTGGAGTGCATACAAGAATGGTACAATCAAACGGTATACCATTCAGAGGAACTAATACAAAACAAGGCTTTAGGATTAACCCCTCAAGCGCTTTAAAAAAACATAGATTCTTAATAATACACGGAGAGAATTGCACCGTAGGAGTTTCTAGTCCTTCTATATGTAAAGGAGTAACATGGAAAGCAGGATCTTCTCCATCTTCTGAACAAACATCTATCAATTCAGCCAATTCCGCAGCCGGTTTCAAACTATACCTATCCGGAATTAATTATAATGATTATAGTTCTATAACAATCACAGCTAGTAACTTTAGTTATGGATACTCAGCAGGGGCTTGGGTATGGTATACAGAAGCAGGAGGTTTTGTTGGAGCAGTAGGTAGCGGAACAACTTCTCAAACACTTTATGCTTCTTCATATACAAGTACATCCTACGCAATTCTTAAGCACGTAGCTAGTTAATAATGGATAATCCCTATATAGAGCTTAATAAAGTAGGTCATATAATAAGAGAGTTTTCCTATGATACAGATGCTTTCGAATTAGTATGGCACCGAGATCAAGAAGACAGGTACGTAGAAACTTTACATAAAACAGACTGGAAATTTCAATTTGATAATGAGGTACCGGAGACTTTAACAGATAACAAACTATTTATACCAAAGAACACCTATCACCGTTTAATTAAAGGAACAGGAGATTTAAAGGTTAAAATTTATAAAGTATGAAATTAAGAGACATAATATTAGAAAACGATTTTGACAAGTACAAAAAAGAGGAAAGTCAACTCGCTAACGATATAGATCAAAAATTTGGAGGAGACCCGTACGTTACAATGGGTGAATTTGCAGGAGGAAGACCAGACAATGACCCTCTAAAGGATAAAGGGTACGGATCAGTAACATTCCGAATGAAAAGTGAATTTGAAGAATCAAAGTGGAATAGTATATTAGAATTTATTAAAGGTAAAGGTTTAGAGGTTAAACAGGACAGTAACTATTATGAAACTGAACCTGGGGAAAGAGACTACTATCCTAAAGTAGATTTTCATTTTAATATAGAAAAAAGTTAAAAGCGATGAAACTATCAAGAGTAATACTTGGTGAAATACTATACTACGACCCAGGGTTTGAAAAAGCTACTGATCAATTAAGAGATAAAGGAGCTAAATATCTAGGCTCAGGAGATTACGGATCAGCTTACTTATTAAACGGAAGGGTATATAAAGTTACTACTGACGAAATAGAATTAGAACATGCAGTTGTATTAAAAGGTAAGAAATCAAAAAACTTTGCATTTATTATAGATGTAGAAGTTATGGCACCTAAATTAGGTATAATACAAATGGAAGTCTTAGGAGAGTATCATGGTGAGATTCCGGAAGAGTGGATAGAAGCTACGGAAAAAGAGGCTTTAAAAATGGGAATTGATCCTGACGAGTTAGATATTCGACCATCAAACGTAATGGTAAATCAGCAAAACAAATTAAAATTAGTTGATATTTAGAATTATTTTTCGTATATTATAGATTAATAGTTACGTAAAAATATATGGAGTATACTTTCCTTCTAGGGTCTATTGAAAATATATTGGGTAAGTCTCATAAGAGAGCAAGAGGAAATTACGCTTTCCACTGTCCTTTCTGTAATCATAGAAAACCTAAGCTTGAAATAAACATGGCTACCAACGAAGAAGGTAGGAACCCATGGGAATGCTGGGTATGTCAGACCAAAGGTCGATCAATAAGATCTTTATTGACCCAACTAAAAACTCCTCCATCAGCAGCAGCAGAAATACTTAAATATGTTCCCAGAGGTTCAGAGATAGAGTACAAAGGTTTATCAATAGTAGAACTTCCTAAAGAATTTCAACTCCTTCATACTTCATCACCTACATCATATGTATCTAATATAGTTAAGAATTACTTATATGAACGAGGGCTTACCGACTATGATTTTATTAAATATGGTATTGGATACTGTACAACTGGAGAATATGGAGGACGAGTTATTATACCAAGTTATTCTGCATCCGGAACACTCAATTTCTTTGTTGCAAGAACTTTTGACGGCAACTACTTTAAGTATAAGAATCCCGAAACTTCAAAAGACATAATCTTCTTTGAAAACCTAATTAACTGGAATACACCTATAATACTTTGTGAAGGAGTCTTCGATGCAATAGCAATACGACGAAATGCAGTACCTCTACTGGGTAAGAGTATAACTAACGAACTATATAAAAGAATATTAACAAGTAAATTAACCGACATCTATATCGCTTTAGATACTGATGCACAAACCCAAGCTTTAAGGATAGCAGAAAAATTAATAGCAGCTGGATTTAGAGTATTTTTAATAGAACTACCTGATAAAGACCCATCAGAAATGGGATTTAAGTCTTTTACAGAGCTAGTACAGAACGCAACCGAATTAGACTTTTCGAAGATAATGTTGCAAAAATTAAACTTATGATAAAACAAGGAATGAACATTCTTGAACAGAATGAAAAGAAAAGATTAGATTTTAATCCTGATTTAAAACAGATTAACTTCTTAGACAGGAGAGTTTACAAGAGAGGAGAAGGAGTATACTATCCATCAGTTACTACAATACTTCAATATATGCCTAAAAATAAGTTTTTTGAAACTTGGATTAAAGATGTAGGTCATAACGCTAATATAATTATGCGGAAAGCCGGTAAAGAGGGTACACAGGTACATGAAGCATGTGAACAACTTGTTTTAGGAAACGAAGTATCGTGGATGGATGATTACGGAAAAGCAAAGTATTCTCAAATAGTATGGGAAATGATATTAAAGTTTGCTGATTTCTGGAGAACACATAAACCTGAACTAATATCAGCAGAAGACTTTGTATGGTCAGACGAACACAAATATGCAGGCACAGCAGATTTAGTAGTTAAGATGCATGGTGAAATATGGTTACTGGATATAAAAACATCTAACTCAGTACATAAATCTTTCGACTTACAGCTTTCTGCATACGCTAAAGGATTAGAAGAAGCAAAAGGAGTAAAGGTCCAACGTACAGGTATAATTTGGTTAAAGGCTAATTCAAGAGGCCCTTCAAAACAGAAGAATGTTATTCAAGGTAAGGGTTGGAAAGTTTTACAGATAGATGAAATTGAAGAGAACTTTGAATTGTTTAAAATGATATATAAACTATACTCTTTAGAGAACCCTAATACGGAACCTATTTATAATAGTTACCCAACAACCCTAAAACTATAAGACATATGAAAAATTTATTATTAGTGATAACAGTACTATTATTTTCATCTTGCGCTTCGTTTCAACTAAGTACATTAAATAACAACCCAGCATATTCAATTGATGGATCTGATGTTGATGTAAAAGTTATTAAAAACGAATTTGAACTAGCTAGACTACTAAGAGACGATTTTAATTTTAGATATGATTTTGCTCAATACGCATTAAGTCAACCACAGTCATTTGATTGGAGATTTAATAGAATGAACCGATTTATGGGAATGAATAGATACGGCTATAACCAGTACTCTATATTCGGCACTAACACTTGGGGATATTCTAATGTGTGGAACAGAAGCCAAATGTGGAATGATTGGGTGTGGGGATATCCATACGGAAACGGAATGGGATGGTCTTACAGTTGGGGCAACAACAGTTGGAGTAGTAATAGTTGGAATAACCCTTATGGTTGGAATAACTGGAATGGATGGGGCAATGGATATGGACATAATGCATGGCACCAGCTTGGTGGAATTTACGGCAGACAACAGAATGTAGCTTATAATAGAGGTAGAAGAGGTTCTAATAATGTTATATCGAGAAACATACAAAATAATATAGTTGTTTCAAATTCAAAACCAAGAATTATTAATAACAAACCATTAAAAGAGGACCTTGTAATTAAAGATTTAAATCAATATTATATAGACTTAATTAAAAACGGGAATGGAAAAGAGATTAAAGTTTATACTAATCCTAATAATGTACCTAAAATAATTAGAAATACCAACACTAATAATAATAACGTTAGAATTTATAATAGACCACCGGTTATAAATAACAGTAACAATAACCGTAACGTAATTCCAAGACCTACTCGTACAGTAGTTATAAAGTCTGCTAGTAGCTCTAGAAGCAATAATACTAGAAGCAATAATACTAGAATAAAAAATAAATAGTAGAAACAATGATCAAACTATCAGACTTAATACTCGAACGATCAGACCGACCAAAAGCAGTAATAATGGCCGGAGGAGCAGGATCAGGAAAGACCTACCTCTTACGTCAATTGTCATTAGATAGTCTTGAACAATTCAACCCAGATAAATATATTGAGGACCCAGAGCATGCGTACCACAATAACCTAGGAGCAGCAGCTAAACAGACTACAAAAGACGTACAAGCAGCAGCTCAATCTAAAACTAGCTTTGTATGGGATACAACTGCTTCAGGAGTGGGGTTTGATAAAACTTTAGCTTCCCTTATTGAAATGAATTTTGATATTTATATGGTCATGGTTTACTCTCATCCAATGATATCCTATATTAGTAACTTTGAAAGAGAAAGAAATGTACCTAGAACTGCTGTATTCTCCACCTGGAGGAATGCATACCAAAAAATAGGAGAGTTTAATCAAAAGTTAAAAGGTAAGATGTCCATATTCGTTAATGACTTTGGAGGTAAGTATGATAAACCAATACAAGCATTTAATATAGCTGCTGAAAAAGGTACTGGCGGGATAAAAGACTATCTTACTAAGTATAATCAGGAAAACGGTATTGGAGGATCTTCTTTCTTTAAGCCAATAGAATGGGAAGATGGAGAGGAAAAAGAGTTTTCTACTCATGTAGGAAGCGTACAATGGGATAAAGGTAATCGCTCAGAAGATAAAGCAATCAAGAATGAATTTTTGAAGTTCTTTAGAAAGAATGGAGTAGGTCCAGGACAGGATAAACTTAAAGCAGCAGTACTTAAGTACAGAGCTAGTAAAGAAAAGAATAACCTTAAAGATACTGAGGTATTAGATAATATTGCCGATATGTTATATAGCCCTCTTTTTCAAGACAAACTACAACACTCTACTCCACAGGAGATAGATTCTAAATTACAAGCATTTTTAGCATGATAGCACTATACCCTGGAGCATATAAACCACCTCATAGAGGTCATTTTAATGTAGTTAAATCTCTATTAGATAATTCTTATAGCGGAGCAATCTACGATAAGGATAACTATAAAGAAACAGGAGCGGAACTACTTAAAGGTACACAAGGGACTAAACCTAAAATAGAGAAAGTTATAGTGTTTGTTGGAGCCGGTGAGAGAAACGGTATAACAAAAGCAGAGTCAATGGCTATATGGGACTTATACTCTAAGTACCTAGGCAATGTAGAAATAAGAGATGGAGGAGCAAATCCAATGTTTGCAGCAAAAGATCACGCTCAAGCAAACCCAGATCAAGAATTTGTATCAGTTACAGGAATAAGAGGAGATAAAGACTTCGTTGATTTAAGAAGAGTAACAACATTTAAAAATGCTCCTAACGTAAAAGGATTAGCTTATGCAGCAGCACCTGGATCAGGTATTAGAGCTACAGATTTTAGAAATACCATACTATCAGGTAATTTAGATAAAGTAGCAGATTTCTTTCCTGAACAGTTATCTAGTGAAGAAATTATTAACATATTAACAGACCTTAAAGATAAGATAGTGTCAGAGATATTAGCAAATAACCTTGAAGGATTTATTGACAATTACTTTGTAAATGAAGCTATTGTAGGTGATAAAATTGAATGTGACAATTGCGATTGGAATTGGGACATAGAGGATGGAGGAGATGACTTATACATCTGTCATAAATGTGGTCATGATAATAAACCAAAAAATGAGTTAGAGCTAAAAGACTTTATAGGATCATTAGTAGAGTACATGGTGGATAACGGTATGAATATAATGCCACTTCCTGAAGTTACAGTAAGAAAAGATGAATTAAATGCATCAAACTTCTTCGGTAGCACAGCTCATTATGACCCTAATGCAAAAGAAATCGTATTATTTACTTCCGGTAGACATATGAAAGATATAGTGAGATCTTTTTCTCATGAAATGGTTCACCACACTCAGAACTTAGAAGGAAGGTTAACTAATATAAACACTCAGAATACTAACGAAGACGATTCACTACTAGAAATAGAAAAAGAAGCTTACACAATTGGTAATATAACATTCAGAAATTGGGAAGACTCTATTAAGAACCCAACCGATGAAGCTAAAAAACCTGGACTATGGGCTAATATAAATGCTAAGAAAAAACGAGGTGAGAAAGCATCTCACGGTAACTCTAAAGCATTTAAGGCGGCTAAGAAGGCAGGAAAAGCATTACATAAGACTAAGAAATAATAAAAATAACCCTTGAAAAGCTTGCCTCACTGAGGTATTTTTCGTATATTAAGGTATATAAATAAATAAAAATAAAGGTTATGAGTAATAGTATAGTAGACTTATTAGAAGCATACCCGCTTCCAGAACAAGAAAGTAGACCACCGTATAAACTTTACTGTGATATGGACGGAGTCTTAACAGACTTTGAAAGTAGATTTCATGAAAAACTAAATACTGTAGGTAAAGACTTTTACCCAATGAGGGATATTTCTAAAGTAGAGAAACCAAAAGACTTTGAACGTATATTTGGAATGAAAGAGTTTTGGAAATTTATAGACCAGACAGTAGGAGTAGGTTTTTGGGCAGGAATGAACTGGATGCCGAATGGTCAAAGGCTATGGGCATTTATAAAAGGATACAATCCTGAACTACTTACATCACCATCAAGGGATAATAGTTCTAGATTAGGAAAACAACTTTGGGTAAAGAATCACCTAGAACCTAAACCTAGAGTTATATTTGCATACTCAGCTAATAAACAGAGTTATGCTAACGAAAATAGTATTTTAATTGATGATAAACCATCTAATATAGAACAATGGAGAGCTGCTGGAGGTATCGCATTTAGAGTAAAAGATGGAGATATCACTGAAGCTTTAAACGGATTAAAAGAGTTAGGTTATGAAGGATAGTAAACTAAAAAAAGAATTTAAACATTCAGATGTAGAGAGAATTAGAAATTTAGTTAGAAAAGACTATACTTCTAAAACTAAAGCTCAATCAGGATATACCCGTATAGATGAAAAACACTCTGAAGGAGAGGTGTGGGAAGAAGGCGGTAAGAAGTGGACAGTAAAAGATGGGTTAAAGCAAAACATAACTAAATTAGATGCTGCAAAAAAAGCAGTACAGATACCTCTTAATTGTCCAAAATGTAGTGGCACAATGTCTTATTTCCTAAGTAAGCAGATTTATAAGATTAATAAGATGTGTTTTAATTGCTTTATAGAATGGGAAGCAGAAATGAGAAGAACCGGAGTATATGAAGAGTACTTACTACATGCACGAAAAGGTAACCTGACCCTATGGATAAAGGAACTAGAACAACAATTTGCAGATGTAATGGACTCAGAAGAAACTTTTGTTACGGAACAAGGAGATATAGAAGCTTGGACAGTAGATAAGACAAAAGAAAAGAAGAAAATGACTGAAAAATTTGAGGAATATATTACTTATCTAAAGAGTAAGCTGTAAAGGTATATATTTATATTTAACTATATACAATTTAAATACGATTATGACACAGAAGCAGCTATTAGAATCAGTCTTATCTGAGTTACACCACATTAAAAAGCATATGCCCAACGGGGAATTAAAGATTATGCAAAAAGATGTAGAAGCTCTAAAAGAAAATATGTCTGATTTAAAGTATACATTATTAAACCCGGAAACAGGGGTAATCGTTAAAACTAATGTGAACACAGTCTTTAGAAATAAACTGGAATTAGGAGAAAAAGAGTTTACTTATAAAATGCTTGAGGTTAAAGACCTTAAGAGATGGAGAGACGGAGTTAATAAGGCACTCTGGATAATTTTTGCAACTCTTTTTGGAGTGGTAATTAAGATACTATCAGAAATACTTCAAAAATCAGCATAAATGCCATATACTAAATCTAAAATAAAAGAACTTGTATTGGAGGCAATGTACGAAGGAGTACATGACCCAGTGAAACCAGGTATCTTAAAAAAGAGATTAGGTAAGCTTTCTTGCTCTATAGTTAAGACAGCTAAATCCGGATTAAAGGATAAAGGTACTCACTATGCTAAAGCTCTACAACGTTATTTAAACTATCACTGTAAATGAAAATAGCCCAAAGCAAGTTAAACAGGAACGCTTACTTTCTAGATCCAACTCATGATATAGAAATACTTAAGGACAAGCACTCTGTAGACATGTTTGATCAAAACGGTTATCATTTAACTAAAGCAGAACAAGCATTCTTAACCTGTAATGGGTACGAACCTGTTATACGTAGAGATGAAGATTGTTTGAGGTATGATTGGTTATTGTGGGATAAAAGAACAGGAGCTCATATTAATCATTCAGACTTATTTGAAAGAAAAGGCTTTGACTCTACTGCACTTGATCAACTTAAAGCAATCGCAGAAGAGGATAACCCAATGCTTTATAAGTTAATTAAGATGAAACCTAAATGGGGTATAGATATATCCATTGACTATGTAAGTGAAGATTGTGTATTTGAGGTATTTCATTATGAATGGGATTCCTTTGATTTTGATCTTATAGAAAGTAAAAAGTTAGAAATTGAAACATTTGTAATCAACCAAGATTGGGATTCTGTTGCTACGAAACTTTGGAATAAACGTAAAGACTGGTTGAATTTAGATTTTTTTGAACAAACAAAGTGGAGAACAAATTACTTTGGTCTATCCCCTGAGAAGTTTAAAAATGTTATTTGGGAAGAGTAATCTATTTATTTATATAGCTATACATTAATAAAACACACTATAATGACGTACGAAGAATTAAAATCTCGTCTATCACAAGTTGAAACAGCTTTAGAGAGTATCAACAGAAATAATGCACCAGCATTAGATATGCAATTTGCGACTAAATCAGTTCAACAATTAAATACCATTAAGGAGTCTCTCACAGCTAAACTTCACTTAATAGAAGAAGGAGGCGAAACTATGTTCATTACTACAAAAGCAGGAGACACTAAAGCTGTAAAAATGGATAGAAAAGCAGCAATGGACTTAAAGAAAGACCCAGCAATAACCGGTATTGATACCGCGAAAGGGTCAACAATTAAGGAAGATGATAAAGATAAAGGAATTGAGTTTACTCAATTAGAAACTAAACTACTAGCTAAAGAAGTTGGAAGAGCAGTTGCTAAAGCCTTAAAAGCACTAGGAGACGAAGTTGGTAGTATGAAAGCAATTAGAGTTGAACCTAACTCTTTTGAAGTACAGGTAACATATAAAGGAGAATTAAGAGACGATGAGTTTTCATTTTATGTCTCTAATGACGAACTACACTTAGTAGATTTTAGCTTTGACAAGGTACTAGTTAACGTAGGAACAAAACCATCAGGTGAACCTATAATTAATGTAGACGTACTAACCAATGAATTACAGAAACACTGGAAATCTCTAAGCGAAGAAAGTAACGGAGGTAAAAACCACTACATAAAAGTAAAATCACATGATTATAAGAAGGCTATGGCTATCTTAGATCAAAATGTTGATCCAACTTACGTTAAAATGGATGTAGTAGATGACGATGGAGCTGGGAATACAATCATATACTTTATTTTTAAGCATCAAACAGACTTCGACGACATGTACGATGACTCAGATAATAAAGACTCAGAATTTTACCAAGAAACAGAAGAAGATCCAGAAGCATTTTTATATGATGTAGTTATGGACTTAAGAGCAAACGATATTGAATTAGCAGATCAGTCAGTAGAAGTGGATGAAGCAGCAGATAATAGCGACTGGGCTATGAAAACTAGAGTGATTAATCAACATGGCAGAGACATGAAAAAATTAGATAAAATTAAAAAGAATACCAAACCTACTCGTAACCCAAATTGGGAAAAAGTATCTGGTAACTCTCCTAAAGTAAAAGCAATCATAGATAAACTTGAAGCTAAAAGAGATCAAGTGATGAGAGACATGGAGCAAGAGGCAGAACCGCAAGGAGGACCAATCTCTGACAAGTATGGAGATATACTAAACAAAATAGATAACGCTATAGAGAAAGCTAGAAAAGGTAAAGCAGTTCGCTATGATGATAGACAAGTAGATACAAGTGCAAATGAAAACGCAATAGATCCCGCAGAATATGGAGATATTGGAAAAGCATACCTTGCAGGATTTAAAAAACAACACACATTAACTTTAGATCAATTAGAAGCACTAGGACGTAAGATTGTTAACCAACTATATAAAGGAGATTTCGCTGCAGCAAAAGCTAAGCACCTAAGTGAAGCTGGATTTACAGATGATAGTCTATTTACTTTTGGATTTGATCTAGACAATATCGAATCAGCTGTTAATTATTTAGCTTCTAGATATAAAGAAGGTCAAGATTACGAACTTCATATTGGAAGAGGAGATGATTTACCTAACTCTGTTACGTTAATTAATCCAGAAATGGAAGCAGATGCAGAATTAGGAGATATATTAGACGCTGCCAAAGGAAGTGATCAAACAGATTATGAGGATTACAGAAGAGAAGAAAACGACTACGATAATAATGAACTTCCAGAGGAGTTAGATAAAGGGGAAGTTAAGAAAGTTAAAAAGATAGTAGGTCAATTAAAAAACTCTGTTAAAGGACATGGAGCTCAAGCTAAATACCTAGGTAAGTTAGTAAAGGAGTCTGCTGCTAGAAACCTAGATGAGATATTTGGAGCCCTAGGATATAGACAGGGATTTGATGAATTTATAGAAGATAATCCTGGCTGTGTAGAAGTAATAATGGAATGGATTGGTAGCATATCAGACTTCCAAGAAAAATTAGGTGATGAATTTAGTAATGATGAATTAGAGAACTTAGGGTTCTACTTTGGAGAGGATGACGATGACTATAATGAATCAATTAAAGAAGGAAGAGGAGATTTAGATGCTATCGTACAAATTGTTACTGATATGGCTAATGAAGACGGTACAACTCCCAAAGAAGCAGCTTTAGAAATAATAGAAGCTTTAAGGGATACCTACATTATCGACGCTTATGACGAATCAGTAAATGAAAATCTAAACCCAGAAGTTTCTAAAAAAGTAGCACAATTTATCAAAGCAATGGCTAAGAGATATGGGTATTCCGAACAAGATGCTGTTTACTCTATTATGGCAGCTTTAAAACAAAGAAAATTTGATGGTATAGCTGAAAATAAAATTATAAAAGAATTCACAGACAATGCATTTGAAGGAGCTGATATTATAAGGATGGTAGCTAAAAATTCACCTGATATGTTTGGAAAGCAGATATTTGCAGATTTACTTCCTAAAGGAGCAGCAAGTGAAGATGCTGCAATTAAAGCTTTACATGCTCATGACAAGAGTGATATTAAAGCTAGAATGGGACAATATGCACCAATGTTTGTTCACGTTCAATACCATAAACTAAAGCATGAAGGTGAAGATTACCAAATGCATCAAACACAATACTATAACAATAACTTTAAAGACAAAGATCCATCCTTTAATCCTAAAGTAACCCGAATAACCTTATTTAAAGACCCAGAGGGTGAAGACATTAACTTAGGTATGGTATTAGTCAAAACAGATGAGTACGTACAAGATCTAAGAGTATTACAGGGACTAGGAAAAAGACACATGGAAGAAGGTTCTAAAGTTAAATACTCAAAAACTAAAGAGTTAACTAATGAAGTAAAAGTAGGAGATACATTAACTCTAAACGGTAGAAGAGGAAAAGTTACTAAATACTCTTTAACTCAAGCTACTGTAGATTTTGGAAATGGAGATGTACATGGAATCGCACACAGTAGAATTAAAGACGGTAAGATCTTAAAGGAGAGTAAAGCAACTTGTTGCGGTAAATGTGGAAGAGTCCATGTTAAAGGTAACTGTAAAACACCTTACTTAAAAGGAGCTAAACATTGTAGAACTAAATAATATGCATAAATTAGAGAAACTTATATTAGAAGCATACGCTGAAATATCCGGAAAAGAAATTGATACTGATGATGAATATGAAATAGCATCTCGAAAGTTATTTGATATGACTTGGGACGAAGTACGTAGACAGAACGACTACAGTATGGTACAAGATGTACATGATGAAGTTTCTAAAGACGATGAAGAAGATTGGGATGATGAGGATAATATGTATACACTAAGAGAATCAGAAGAAGAATATCCAAGCTTTGAAGTGGATAAAAATATTAAATACCAAGATACAGTTATTACTAAAGGATATTGGTCCTACACAGGAAAAGAAAGCGCAGGAAGAGGAGTTTACCTAAACGTAATGAATCAGCAAATGCAAGCTTTTAATAGAGAAGATATCGAAATTTTTATAAAGAATCTACCAAGTCATTTTAAGATGGTAGAAGGACGTATAGAAGATAAAGAAAAGAGTATTGAGAGGATTAAGAATATGAGTCCTAAAGCTGATACAAAATCATTGGTAAAATTATCAAAGATTAGAAGAGGTATAAATATAAACGAAGTAAAGACCTTAGGCCTAGAAGAGCTTCCAGCAACAGTACGTAAAAGTATTGAAGACAGGTACGGTATTTCTAAATGGCCAGATAAGGATTTCGTATCTTCAACTATGTCTACCTATTTTAAAACTATATCCGTAAACGATACTACAGGAGAAGTAGGTCACAGACCAATTGCACTTCCTTCTTTCGAGGGACTGTATAGTAACTTCTCAGATATCGTTCAAGATATAAAGAAGCTTGTGGGTAATGAAGATATTAGAAAAGATAAAAAAGCTAGAGACTTATTTGAATTAATTAAAACAAACTTCAGAAAACTACAAACTTACCTTAGATCAGAAAGACCTGACCAGTATGAACTAATGAGAATGAGACGTTCAATGGAAGAAGCAGTAGGAGATTTAGTTAAACTTAAAGATAAGAACGGAAAAGGAGAAGAGCATGAAGTTGAATCTGAATTTACGGATAGTCATAAACAAGACTTCTTTACTGTAAAAGGTAAAAAAGGTGTTTTTGATAAGATAGATTTAGTAAAAGAAGCAGATGAACCAACTCCGGAAGAAGAGGGAGATGAAGAAGCACCTAAAGATACAGTTTTAGAGGATGCTACTGATACAATGGTACAGAAATTTCCTACACTTAAAGCTACTTTAATTAAACTACAAACAGAAGACTTTAAAGAATTTGTTGACAGTATAGATTGGATATCACCAAGACCTACTTCTTTCAGAGTTAACTTAGCTAACGGACAAGATTACATACTTAAGTGGACAGGAACAGGATTTGAAGCTCAGATAATGGGTAAAAGGTACTACATAGATAAAATTAATGACTACCAACAGGCATTAGATAAACTATCTATTCTTTACAAAGAAGGGCCATTTAAATCAACAGAAGAACCAGCAGAAGTAGATACTGACTCTGGAAGTAGCGCCGGAAGCGGTGGAGACTTTCCTGGAGAAGATGGAGGAGCAACTGGAGGAGATGATGGAGACTTACCTGCTGATTTAGGCGGTGACGGAGATGATGGAGGTGGAGCAGACTTAACAGGAGAACCAGTTGACTTTGAAGAGCCAACAGAAGATCCAGAAGCATAAATAAAATGAACTTACTAGATAAGATTATATTAGAATGGTCGTACAAGACTGAAAAAGGATATCCTGATATCGATAATGAAGACGATATGTCTTTGTTTGAAACTATATTTGGCTTTAAATTAGGTGAATCAAATATGGGAGGTAAAGCTACAGGCTACCCCTCTACTACTGGAACATTTGAAAAGTACGTTACAGACAAAGAAGATTCCGAAAACTTTATGTACACTGCAGATAGGGACACTATACTAATACCCACATCTGATGAAGAAGAACCAGTTAGTATTAAAAAAGGAACAGAGTTTAATATTATATCTAAGAAGGTAGCGGATTTAATTCAAAAAGGAGTAAGCAAGTTAGCTACTGTTAAGTACGATGGTAGTGAATACTTATTAAGTATCACATCTATTAATAAACCTACAGGTAAAGGAGTAGACGCATTTGAACCGGGAGAAGCTAAAAAACATAAATCAGGAGTATTACACCCCTTTATTCCTGGGCATCCACAAGAAAAAGACGTAGCTCTTTTATTCCACAATGCCTCAGATGAAAACTATAACTTTAAACATGACGGAAAAGATGTTGAAGTTCAGTATATAGGTGAAGCAAGAGGAAGAACTCCAGGAAAACCTAAAACTGATTTACTTGTTATATTAGATAAAGAAGTTAAACCTATTAATTCTAATAAGTTAAGAATTAGTTTAAAAGCAGGTAATGCTACTTTCGTAGAAAATTGGACAAGACCTCAAAGAGTTTTACAGATATTTGAAAAAGGTAAAATTAAAGAAGAAGTAATAAAGATATATAACGGTATAGTAGCTAATACTTTATTAAAAAAAGGAACTACTACAAAAAATTTAGCTTTCTTTATTAGCACCTCTTCTAGTACATACACTGTAGAAGGACGTGGTCCATTACAGCTTAACCAAGATGAAGCATTAGAAGCTTATACAGCAGCTAGAAAATTTGGAGCTGATAGTGAATTAACTCCTAACTGTTTCTTTAAAGGAGCAGTACCTTCTGAAATTACAACTTTAGTAAGTGGATTAGTTCCATTTGACACAAATGCTTTAACGGTACTAGAAGACCTTTATATTCATGTTAGAGGATCAAATGAAGCAAGAGGTGGAAGCCTCTTTATAAAAAGAGAAAATGTAGACTCACCCTGGTATATTAATCCAGATTGGGCAACAGCACTAGGTATCTCACTTGTATCAGAAAAAGATGGAGTGAGGCAATATAAATAAGTTATGGCACAAGACATAAAAAAGATCATAGCACAGGAGTATATCAAGTGTGCTAAGGATCCGGAATACTTCATGAAGAAGTACTGTTATATACAGCACCCTACTAGAGGCCGTATATTATTTAACCTATACCCTTTTCAAGGTAAGGTACTACATCTCTTTAGAGATAATCAATTTCTTATTACTTTAAAATCTAGACAGTTAGGTATCTCTACTTTAGCTGCAGGGTACTCATTATGGTTGATGTTATTCCATAAAGATAAAAACGTTCTAGCACTAGCAACTACACAAGCAACAGCACGTAACCTAGTATCTAAGACAATGTTTATGTACGATCAGCTACCTAAATGGTTAAGGCTACCGGCAGTAGAGAAAAACAAATTATCATTAAGACTAAAAAATGGATCTAAAATCACAGCTAAGTCTTCTAACGCCGATGCAGCAAGATCTGAGGCAGTATCACTACTACTTATCGATGAAGCAGCCTTTATTGATAACATTGAAGAAACGTTTACAGCTGCACAACAAACCTTAGCAACCGGTGGACAGTGTATGGCATTATCAACTCCTAACGGTATTGGTAACTGGTTTCACCAAACCTGGGATAAAGCTGAATCAGGAGAAAATTCATTTCTTCCTGTAAGACTACCTTGGACGGTACACCCTGAGAGGAATCAAGTATGGAGAGATCAACAAGATAGAGACCTAGGACCACGTATGGCAGGTCAAGAGTGTGATTGTGATTTCTTAGCTTCTGGGGACACTGTATTCGAACCAGATGATATGTTATTTTACGAACAAACGTACTTAAAAGACCCTCTTGAAAGAAGAGGCGTTGATGGTAACTTATGGATATGGGAAGGAGTTGACTTCACTAAATCTTATATGGTAGTTGCAGATGTCGCAAGAGGAGACTCAGCTGATTATTCAGCATTCCATGTGTTTGATATAGAAAATGCAGTTCAAGTAGGAGAGTATAAAGGTAAGATATCACCAAAGGAATTCGGTAACGTACTGGTAGGTATAGCATCAGAGTACAACGATGCACTATTAGTATGTGAAAATGCTAATATAGGCTGGGCTACAATAGAACAGATAATGGCACGTGAATATAAGAACCTATACTACAGTTCTACATCCAGTACGGAAACAGTAGAATCATATATGAGTAAATTTGAAAGAGATAAACTAGTACCCGGCTTTACTATGTCCGTTAGAACTAGACCTCTTGTTATTGCTAAGATGATTGAGTATATACGTGAAAAAGGAGTAACTATACAGTCAAAAAGGTTAATAGGTGAAATGAGAGTCTTTGTATGGAAGAACGGTAAACCACAAGCTCAGACAAACTACAATGATGATTTGCTTATCTCTTGTGCAACTGCACTATATGTAAGAGATACTGCATTAAGAATGAGACAACAGGGATTAGACCTAGCTAGAGCACAGCTATCATCTTTTCAGAACCTAAACGCTCAGAACAAAGGAATCATGAAAACAGTTGGAGAACAACAAAATAATCCGTATCTTATGGATAACGGCACTGGTGAACAAGAAGATATATCTTGGTTATTATAAAGGTGCTATTTATAATATATACTGAATTAAAATATTCATTGAATGGCAGATAAATCACTATTTCCAAGACTACAGAGACTTTTCTCTTCTGATGTAATTATTAGAAACATCGGAGGAAGAGAGCTTAAGGTAGCTGATATAAATCAGATACAGACAACAGGTAACTTTGAAACCAACTCTCTGATCGATAGATTTTCAAGATTACATATTCACAATAATAAGAATATATTTAATCCCGTATTAAATTACCAAACATTAAGAGTACAGCTATATTCCGATTATGAAGCAATGGACACCGATCCTATCATAGCATCAGCATTAGACATATTAGCAGACGAAGCTACACTTAAAAACGATATGGGTGAAGTTTTAGCAATTAAATCTTCAGATGAGAACTTACAAAGAGTTCTTTATAACCTCTTCTACGATGTACTTAATATAGAGTTTAACCTATGGTCATGGGTTAGAGGAATGTGTAAGCATGGAGATTACTTCTTAAAATTAGAAATCGCAGAAAAGTTCGGAGTGTACAACGTACTACCTTATACGGTATACAATATGGCACGACACGAAGGAGTAGATCCAGAGAAACCATCAGAAGTACAGTTTACTATCAACCCTGACGGATTAGCATCAACTCAAGACCCTAACTACATACCATCACAAAATAGTAAAATTATAGCTTTAGACAACTACGAGGTAGCACACTTTAGATTAATATCAGATCATGCTTATCTACCGTACGGAAGGTCATTTATTGAACCAGCTAGAAAAATATTCAAACAGTTAACTCTAATGGAAGATGCGATGCTTATACACCGTATCATGAGAGCACCTGAAAAGAGAACTTTCTTTGTAAATGTAGGTTCTATACCTCCAGCAGAGGTAGATCAGTTCATGCAAAAGACTATCAACACTATGAAGAAGACTCCATTTGTAGACTCCAAAACTGGGCAATACAATTTGAAGTTTAATATGCAGAACATGATGGAAGATTTCTATGTTCCTGTTAGAGGTGGAGATGCATCAACAAGAATAGAGACAACTAAAGGTCTGGAATACGATGGTACTAACGATATACAATACCTACAGGCTAAGTTATTTGCTGCTTTAAAGATACCTAAAGCATACTTCGGCTATGAAGGGGATCTTAGTGGTAAAGCTACTTTAGCGGCAGAAGATATTAGATTCGCAAGAACAGTAGAAAGAATACAGAAGATAGTAGAATCGGAATTAACAAAGATAGCTTTAGTACATTTATATACTCAAGGCTTCACAGGAGAAAGCTTAACTAACTTCGAAATTAAGTTAACTAACCCATCAGTAATATACGAACAAGAAAAAGTAGCATTACTAAAAGAAAAAATTGACTTAGCAGGTCAGATGAAAGACTCTAAAATGTTCTCAACTGACTATATATACGACCATATCTTTAATTTATCAGAAGATAAGTATAATGAGATGAGAGACTTAGTTAGAGAAGATGCTAAGAGAACCTTTAGAATAGCACAAGTAGAGGCTGAAGGAAACGATCCTGCATCATCCGGTAGATCTTACGGTACTCCTCATGATTTAGCGTCTATGTACGGTAGAAGAGCTACTGCTACAGAGAAAGGTTCAGGTAATGTACCTCCAGGGTATGATGAGAAAGCAGCCAAAGGCGGAAGACCTAAAGAGAAAGCATCAGTATACGGTACCAATGCAGATCCTATAGGAGGAAGAGATAGATTAGGTGTACACGGCATGCATGGAGGATTTGACTCAGACAATGAAAATGTCTCGGAAAGTACAGAAGATACTAACACAACAAAAGCACAAACTATATACCATCAAATTAAGGATTCCTTTAATGAGAAGAAGGAAATGGTCTTTGAGAACAAAAAAGAACGTGAATCTAAACTATTAGATGAGTCACAACTTAAAGATTTAGAAGACTAACCCATATTTATATATAGTAACCGTATATTATGAAGATAAAACATTCGAAATTTAAAAATACTGGTTTAATCTACGAACTGCTAGTTAAACAGATTGCTGCCGATACACTCTCAAGGAATGAATCAGCTGCAGTAAGTATATTAAAGAAGTACTTTAGCGGTCACACTGCTTTAGCAAAAGAGCTTAAACTCTATGAGTATATTCTTAAAAACAATAGCTTAAGTGAAGCAAGAGCGGAAACTGTTATTTCAACTATAACTGAAATTTCTAGGAAGTTAAGCCAACAAACGTTAAAAGATCAGAAGTATAGACTTATATCAGAAATTAAGAAACACTATAACATAGAAGATTTCTTTGCAATTCAAGTAAGGGACTATACTCCACTAGCTGCACTGTACTGCTTATTAGAAGCTCAGAATAATGATACTTTAGTAGATCCAAATTTTTTAGTTAATAATAAATTAACTGTACTAGAGCACTTAACTTCTTCTAAAGTAGATAAAGACTCAGTAAAAGATACCTTAATAGAAGAGTACGCTAAATACGACAAAGATTTACGTTTGCTTACTTATAAGATTTTACTAGAGAAATTTAATTCTAGCTATAAAACTCTTTTACCGGAGCAAAAAAATATACTTAAAGAATTCATTACTTCTGTTGATTCAACAACTAGACTACGAAACCTAGTAAACGAAGAAGTAGCAAAGATCAGAAAAGAAGTCCAAGGACTATCAGAAAAGGTCAAAGATGAAGTAGTAAAAATAAAATTACAGGAAGTACTAAAGGGTGTTAAAACTCTTAAGAAAACTGAAAAGATAAATGACAATCACCTTATTAATTTAATGCAGTACTATGACTTAGTTAACGAAATGCGTAAACTATGAAAAAGAGTAAATTAATTAAAGCAGTAAGAGAGGTTATTGAAGAACTTAATTCAACTGGCGCAATTGGAGCTTTCCAAACACCTAATGCTTTTAGCAAAGGTAATAAGAAGAACAGAGCAACAAAGCAAGCAGAAAAATTAGGTTTTAAACAAGTGAAAAATTTAAAACGACCGTATAACACTAAAATGTTTGATTACTTAGATGAAAACGTTAACTGAAAAATATAGAGGAGTACTAAACGAAACGTTTAACAAAACGCAATTCGTAAGAGATGCTCGCATGGCTATGCCAAATTTACTATCTCAATTCAATGGATTTGAAGATACTGTATCAATTCTCAAAAATAAGGGACTGATTTCTGAAAAAGCAGAAGACAAAGCTTTGAAGCATCATAACTTATCAGATGAAGCAATACGGCGAGGAGCTGATATTGAAATAGAAGAAATGGGAAGAATGTCTCAAGACTCTGTATCAGTAGAAGATCAAGCTAAAGCTAAAGATAAAGCATTAGCTAATCTAATCAAAGATCCTTTACACTACCTTAATATAATGGCAGGTGAGTCTACTAAGGTAGATAAGCATGACAAACCAGTTGAGTATGCAAAAGGAAAAGAAGTAGATAAAGAAAACGGAATGAAAAAAGTAGAGTTAAAAGAGAACTACACTAAAGACACTTTAATAAAAGCTTTAGGAAGTGCCGATGATGCTTTCATTCAACTAGTAGACGGAAGAGAATTAATAATATATAATCCAAACTCCAATAACGACGACAATGCTGCTATGTGGCATGACGATATTGTTTTTGCAGTTGACAAAGACGGACAAGAAGAAGAAGTTGATTATAGAGATATATCAAACGCTTACTTAGGAGGAGAAATGTCAGAAGCAGAACCAATACCAACATCCCCAGGTAGAATGGAAAGAGGAGAAGACGGTAAGATGTATAACGTTGTGATGTCTAATGCAAATAGAAAAATGGCTATGAGAAAAGTTATTGATGCATTAACCATTGTAGGAGATGAAAAAGGATTTAAAGTTAATACAGATCAAGCATTAGAATTTATCAGAACACACAAAGATGATATATTCTCAGGAGATATAGATGTTCAAGATATAGAAGATATTTGGAGCAACTACAATGAGTACGATACTATCAATAGAGACAGTATTGACAACATGCAAGAGATAGAGATTGATGAAGAAGATGTAGACGAAGCAATGACTGATCAAGATATGAAAGATATCGAGAAGTACGGTCAAAAAGATAATATAGTTAAACCTTACAAACCAGGACAAATGTTCTCATCAGACTTCGATTATGAAGGTATGTTGGAAGCAGGATTAAAGGTTAGGTTAAACACTCCTATTGATACCCTTATAGATATATTTGACTCCTTTACAGATGTTAACTACCACTCAGAAGCAAGCCACTTGTCGTATGCTATTGAATCTATAGAAGAAAAGGACAAGGTAGAAGCATTAGACCACTTAAGAAACTTTAGAAAAGCTATTAAGCAAACTTTACTAGGCTTTAACGAAGGAGTAGATCCTTCCAGAAAGCAAAACGAAGGTAAAAGATCTAAAACATACGGAAAACTAGCAGAAGGAAGAAGAAAGAAGGCTACAGGTGGAAAAGTCGTAACAGAAAATGACTACGAAACTGGTGGATATGTTGAAAGTATGGGACCTAAGTTAGATAAAGGTGTTAATTTTTTAATTGAAGCTTGGGAAGAATGGAAGATGGGTCCTATGACAGAACCTGGAATGATAGAACATGCTAAAAAAGACTTACTTAGTTACTTAGAAACTCAATTTATAGTTGAGAACTTAGAAGAAGAGAAAGGAAAAGATCATGACGGAGACGGAGATGTAGACGCAGATGATTATATGGCTGGTAAAGATAAAGCTATTAAGAAAGCATTGAACAAAGATGAGCAATTAGTTAAAGAGAACTTAAAATCAATTATTGCTAAAGTACTAGAAGAAGGAACAATAAATGAAGCAGCAACAAACAAATTAGCAGACTGGGGTTCAAGTTATGAAACATTCCCAGGCGTTAAACCAGTTGTTAATTCACTAGAGAACATTGTTACAGAAATAGAGCAATTCTACGATAAGATTGGAGACAAAATAGCAGATACATTTAGTAAAACTGCTGATTTTAAAAATGAAGAAGGACTTAATATAGGAGCATTTATTGCACCATCGTTAGAATCAGCTTTTAAACAAGATCTTAGACCAGTACTTAAAGGAGGCTTTATAAAGAAAGTAGAATTACCTAAAGTAAAGACTATCTCTAGAGCAGAAATAGACAGGCCTAATATGGGAACACCTGACATTGCAGAAGAAGAAGCTAAGCAAACAGTATACTCAGCTCCATTCAACGGTACATTAAGGGAGACTAAAAAGAAAAGATAATTATGGCACAATTACTAATACAGGTAACTCCGTTTAAATCATTACTTAAGGAATCTAAAGATAGACCCGGAGTATATGAAGTAGAAGGTGTTATGCAAAGAGCAGTAGCTAAAAACCAAAACGGACGTACCTATAGTAAGGAGATATTAGAGAGAGAATCTAAGAAGTACATAGAAGAGTTTGTACAGAACGGTAATGCATTCGGAGAACTGGATCACCCTGAGTCTCCAATTGTCTCCTTAAAGAACGCCTCTCACATAGTAAAAGAGTTATGGTGGAAAGGAAACGACCTTATGGGACGCGTAGAGCTACTAAATACTCCTGCAGGTAATATCGTTAAAGAGATAATTAAAGCAGGACATACAATAGGAATATCATCTAGAGGTACTGGATCTGTCAATCAGACAAACGAAGGTACACTGGAAGTACAGCCTGATTTCGAATTAGTATGTTGGGATTTTGTTTCTAACCCGTCTACTCATGGAGCTTATATGAATCCAATCACATTACAAGAAGGAACCCAGAAAGTAAGTAAGTATAATGGTCTAGATACTATTATTAACGATATACTAAGAGCTTAATGAAACTATACAGTATTTTATTTGAAAAAGAAGAGGAGTACACCGTTGAACCCGGAATGGATGCAATGGCTTCTAAATTAGCTCAATCAATCGAGAAGGAATTAGAAGATAACAAAGATGCTTTAGTAACTCCAGCAAAAGATGTTAATGAATCAGCTATAATTGGGATTCTAGGGTATATATTGCTATCTAATACTGTAGCAAACATGCTATCTAAGATGTTTAAGTGGTTAGCTAAAAAATACAACAAACCCGGGATGATGAATTCCGCTGATTGGTGGTTTAATTTTACTCATAAGAATGAAGCTGCATTTATGGCACCTATTAAACGTATAGTTGGTATATTCACTAAAGATGAAAAGAAAAAACAGGGTATAGCCAAGATTTTATATGCTATAGTAATCTTTGGTATGGCAGGACAAGCAGGAGGAGAAGCGGTAAGCTTATTAAGACAGACTAAATGGGCAACAGCAGCAGCATATAGCGGTAAAGCGTTAATTAAAGGAAAAGAAATCAGCTCCCTTATAAAAGATGCTGTAGAAGATTTAATATCATAAACACTAACTAATATGTCTACTTTTAACATAAAGAAATTCTTAATAGAGAATCAACTAACAACTTCCAGCAAATTAAACGAAGATGGTCATGAATCAGGAGGCGGAAAAGTAGAACAAGCAGCAATGATCTTACCAAGAGGTGAGAAAATTATTCTACAAGCAGAAGAAAATGACTACAAAAGAGGTTTAATAATTGAATTAACCTCATCAGGAGGGTATAAGATAAACTACTGGTACGGAGAAGATATTAAAATATTCCCAGCAGAAATAGAAGTTGACGGAGAGTCTATAAAAGAGGATGGAAAAGAGGTATATATTAAATTTCATCCTGAATTAGACAAAGACAACTAAGATAATTCCTCGGACGCTACCGACGGGCAGGAGAGTTAACCATCTATTTTAGGTGGTTTTCTTGTTTTCCGTAAAAGGTATATATTTATATAGGAATATGCAGTTCTTTATACTGTATTATATTTTGTAAAACTTTCCTATTACGATTACAATAATCGTAGAAACCAACAAACTTATTAAAAATGGCAAACAAAGATTTATTCAAGCAAGCTATTGCTGAAGCCAAATCTATTAGAGAAGCCGCTATTGCTAATGCTAAAGAAGCTTTAGAAGAGTCGTTAACTCCACATTTAAAGGATATGTTAGCTGCGAAACTACAAGAAATGGATGAAGCATCCATCGAAGAAGACGCAACAAACGAAGAAGATGTAGACGAAACGTACGAAACTAAAGAAGAAGAAGCACCAGCAATGGAGGAAATCGAAGTAGAAGAGGAAGCAGAAATGGATGCTGAACCAGAAGCTGAGGATGATTCAGAAGAATCTGAAGACGAAGCAGAAGAAACAGAAGAAGAAGAAGTAGAGGTTAAAGACATGGAAGTGTCTGACCTTAAAGATCTTATTCGTGACATTATCGCAACAGAGATGGGCGATGGTGGAGAAGAAGAGATGGACATGGGAGACATGGACAGCGGAGACGAAATGGCACCTGAAGAGGAAGACATGGAAATGGGAGCTGAAGATGACGAAATTGATCTTGACGAATTATTAGCCGAATTAGAATCAGCTTCTAATGAGGAAGAAGAAGTAACTGAAGAAGTAGAAGAAGAAAAAGAAGACGAGAAATTGAAAAAAGAAGAAAAAGAAGAAGTACCTAGTACTGAACTTAATGAAGCTTTAGAGACTATCAACACTTTACAATCTCAACTACAAGAAGTTAATCTTTTAAACGCAAAACTATTATATGTTAATAAAGTGTTTAAGTCTAGTAACTTAAGTGAATCACAAAAAGTTAACATCATTGCTGCATTTGACAAAGCTGAAACAGTAAAAGAAGTAAAATTAGTCTTCGAAACTGTTTCTGATAACATGGTGACTACAAAAAGTCCGAAAGTTAACGAGAGCAAATTAGGAATGGCATCTAAAGCTACTGGAACAACTTCTGCTAAACCAGAAATTATCTCAGAAGTATCAAGTGCTGTAAAAAGAATGCAAAAATTAGCTGGTATTATTAAATAATTTTAAATTTTAAAAAAAAAACAATCATGGAATTAAATTCACTATTAGAAAGTGCAAACGGATACAAAGCGTTACAAGAAGACGCTCAACGTTTGTCTGACAAATGGTCTGCTTCAGGATTACTTGAAGGATTAGCTGGCAAAGAGGCTGACACTATGTCAATCATGCTAGAAAATCAAGCAAAGCAAATCGTAGCAGAACAATCATCTACAGGAACAGGCGCAATTAGCGCTACAGGTGCTGGAAACGAGCAATGGGCTGGAGTAGCTTTACCATTAGTACGTAAAGTATTCGCTCAAATCTCTTCTAAAGACTTTGTCTCTGTACAACCAATGAACTTGCCTTCTGGGCTAGTATTTTACCTAGACTTCAAATACGGAACTGCACAAGGTGGTAGAGCTGCTGGAGACAACATGGCAGGTAACGTTTCTGAAGCAGGAACTAAAATCGGAGTTGATGTTGATCCTTCTGGAGGTCTTTACGGAGCTGGACAGTTTGGTTACTCAATCAAATCTGCAACTTCAGCTGGAGAGACTATTACTTCTGCTGTAGCAACTGTAGCTGCATTAGGATATAACGCTGACTTAACTGTAGCAGACTTCTTAAAAGCAAGTGTAGATTTAGCATCAACTGGATTTGACGCTGAAGGTGTAAGAGCTTTTAGATTAGTATCTGCTTCTGCTGATGTTACTAACTATCCAGAACTTACTACTGTAGCTGGAAACGTTGTAACTTTTATTGTAAAGAAATCTGACCTTACTGGTAATGCTTTACCTTCTACAGGTAATGTAAAATATCACGTACAGCCTAAAGATAATACAAGAGGAGACTTTGAAGATTCTACTGCAGGATCACCAATCGCTATTCCAGAAATCAATGTAGAGTTGAAATCTGAGGCAGTTGTTGCTAAAACAAGAAAATTGAAAGCACAATGGACACCAGAGTTTGCTCAGGATCTTAATGCTTATCATTCAATCGATGCTGAAGCTGAACTTACTAACTTATTAAGTGAGTACATTTCAATGGAAATTGATCTTGAAATATTAGACATGTTAATCCAAGGTGCTAGAACAACTGAAAAGTGGTCTGCACAGAACAATAGAATCTGGAACGGAACTGCTTGGGCAAATGCTGCTTCTGACTTCTATAATACTCAAGGACAATGGTTCCAAACATTAGGAACTAAAATCCAAAAAGTATCTAACAAAATTCACCAGAAAACTTTAAGAGGTGGAGCAAACTTCTTAGTATGTTCTCCTTCTGTAGCTACTATCTTAGAATCAATTCCAGGATATGCTGCACAAACTGACGGAGATCAGGCTGAATTTGCAATGGGTGTTCAAAAAGTTGGACAATTAAATGGACGTTACAAAGTATACAAGAACCCTTACTTAACTGAAAACACAATCTTAGTAGGATTTAGAGGTGGTCAGTTCTTAGAAAGTGGTGCAGTATATGCTCCATATGTTCCATTAATCATGACTCCTCTAGTATACGATCCAGCTACCTTCACTCCAAGAAAAGGTATCATGACTCGTTACGCGAAGAAAATGATCAGACCAGAATTTTACGGAAAAGTATTTGTATCTGACTTAGATGCGGTATAGTATTTAACTGTATTATTTTTATTATTAGGAGAGGGGCTATTTTAGCCCCTTTCTTTTTTTTTATTTACAAGTGAAGAACTATTTATTACTATAATAATAAAGTTATTTAAATATGTCTTCAAAACATCATACAGACGAGGTCTTTACACAAAAAAGAAGACCAAAAGGTCCGATTAAATTTAATCTTCAACTTAACGAAGAACAGAAACAAGCTAAATCTTTAATATTAAACTCTCCAATAACTACACTACGTGGAATGGCAGGAAGCGGTAAAACTCTAGTAGCAGTACAAGTAGCTCTAGACTTACTCTTTCAGAAGAAGGTAGATAAGATTATCATAACAAGGCCAACTGTGTCTAAAGAGGATATAGGGTTCTTACCAGGAGATATAAAGGAAAAAATGGATCCATGGTTAGCACCAATATATCATAACCTTTATGCTCTCTACAGTAAAGAGAAAATAGATAAAGAATTAGAGAATGAAAATATTGAAATTGTACCTTTTGCATTTATGAGAGGACGTACATTTCTTAATTCATTTGTAATTGTAGATGAAGCTCAAAATGTTACTCATAACCAAATGGAAACAGTTATAGGTAGACTAGGTAAAGCTTCCAAGATGGTAATATGCGGTGATTTAGCACAAATTGACTTAAAAGATAAAAGAGAGACTGGATTTTCTTTCTTATCAAGAGTTGAAGAACAGGTAGAAGGCTTTGTTACCCATACATTATTAAAGAATCATAGGCATGATATAGTGTCACCTATCCTTAAAGTGTATAAAACATTTAGAGATTAACTGATACGTTATCTCTTATTACAATACCTTACTATTTATTATAAAACTATACTCAATGGCTAATATAAGTATTTGGAATGGAACAAGCTCTTTTAGTAGCGGTCAAACCCCTTTTGGGTTTTATGACTCAGATTCAGCATTTGCAGGAGACGCAGATAAAGTAGCAAAATTCTGTGCTACAAGATTAGGGTTTCCCTTAATGGATGTAGAATTACAATCAGGATCTCTTTATGCTTGCTTCGAAGAGGCAGTAACTACTTACGGAAACGAAGTATTTCAGTATAAAATAAGAGAAAATTACTTATCTTTTGAAGGTGCACCAACCGGAAGTTCATTGAATAACCAAATTGTAGAGCCAAACATTAATAGATTTGTACAGATTGCTAAGAATTACGGAACAGAAGCAGGAGTCGGTGGAAATGTAACAGTCCATTCTGATTACATAAACTTAACCGGTTCTCATCAGAACTATGATATGAATGCTTGGGCAGCAGCAAAAAGTATAACAGGAGGAATTGAAATTCGTAGAATATTTTATGAAGCACCTCCAGCAATTACTAGATACTTTGATCCCTATGCAGGTACTGGAACAGGTACTAATGCAATGATGGATCAATTCGGCTTTGGTAATATGAGTCCAGGAGTAAATTTTATGCTTATGCCAGCATCATACGATGTACTTAAAACACAAGCAATAGAATTTAACGATCAATTAAGAAAATCAGCTTTTACTTTTGAATTAATTAATAATCAATTAAAATTATTTCCTATTCCTAATAATACTGGAAAATTATACTTTGAATACATGACTAATGCAGCTAAATCAGCATTAAACTTTGATTCTAACACAGGAAATATAACTACAGTATCAGAAGTACCCTATAGTAACCCAGAGTATGCACATATCAACAGTGTTGGACGACAATGGATATTTCAGTTTACATTAGCTTTAGCAAAAGAAATGCTAGGATATGTAAGAGGTAAGTACCAAACAGTACCAGTACCGGGATCAGAAGCAACTCTTAATCAAGCAGACTTACTTACAGATGCTAGAACAGAAAAAACAGAACTACTTACTAATTTAAGAAGTATGTTGTTAGAAGCATCTAGAGGAGCTCAAATGGAAGCACAAGCACAAGAGTCTGATTTCTTAAGAGCTACACTTTCTCAAGTACCAATGACAATACACGTAGGATAATGAAATTAATGACAATAATAGAGCAGATAGTATTTAGTACCTATGAAGGTATGATTAGGTTAATGTACAAAGATGACGAAAGCGAGAACATAGCTGAGCTATTACGTGCTTTACCGGGGATTACCGCTGTTACTAATGCTGGTTCATCATCGGAAATGGGTAGTATGACTTTTAAAGTTAAGTTAATAACTCAAAAAGATAAAGAAGAGGCTTTTGAAGCATTTAAAGAGAATGCAGTCAGTAAGTATCCGAATATAATTAAAATAGAAATCGCTAACGAAACTATAGAAGAGAAGTAATGATATTTGGAAGTAATAGAGATTTTAAATTACTAGTTGGAATTAATAGGGAACTATTAAAGGATATTGTTGAACAAGAAATTCTACTATACAAAATAAGCTTATCAGATACATCAACAAACATATACGGAGAAGCATTAGAGAAGACATACTTAGAACCAGTTAAATTTAATTGCCTTATTACAAGAGGTGACCAAGTTTACGATATAGATGAGTTTGGTACTGACCTAGGCCGTACAGCTTCATTTGCTCTACTAAAAGAAGATTTAAAAGATGTTCAATTTGTAGCTCAAATAGGAGATATTGTAATGTGGCATGAAGATTACTACGAAGTAGATTCTATTAAGGAAAACGAACTGTTCTACGGAAGAGATAACGACTATAACGTTGAAAGAACAGGTGGATATGGAGATTCTATTTCTATTGTACTTGATTGTCACTTAACTAGAGCAGATAAGGTAGGAATTTCAAGACAGAGATTATAATTATGGCTAGAAAGAAGAAACCAGTACCGAAAACACAGACAGAGTTACTGCATAAGCAGATAACGCCGATTTTACCAACAGGAAAACCTCCGTTACCGGATAATAGGAAGAGGGAGAATCAAATTAGTGTTAAAGGTGATGATGTAAAGAGACTAACAGTAGGTTTAAGAGATATAGATGAAACTATCAGTTATTACTTTGATAATGTAATTAAACCGACAGTAATACAGAACGGATCTAAACTAAGCGTACCAGTACTATACGGATCTCCAGAAAGATGGAAGGCAGTACAGAAGGATGGGTACTATAGAGATAAAAACGGTAAAATACAAGCCCCTCTTATTATGTTTAAGAGAGATTCTGTAGAAAAAAACAGAAGTCTTAGTAATAAAATTGATCCACGTAACCCTATTAACTATGGAATCTTTAAAAAACAATTTTCTAAGAAGAATGTTTACGATAGATTCAGCGTAGTTACTAATAGACAGCCTATAGAAGAGTATCACGGAGTAGTGGTACCAGAATACGTTACTTTAACATATTCCTGTATGATCTTTACGGATTATATAGAACAAATGAATAAGATAATTGAAGGTATTAACTATGCATCTGATTCTTACTGGGGAGACACTGAAAAGTTCAGTTTTCGAGCAAGAGTAGATTCATATGCTACAGCAACAGAGCTAACACAGGGAACTGACAGAGCTGCTAAGACAACATTTACCTTAGTACTTAATGGACACATAATACCCGATACTATTAATGCTCAATTAGCAGGTATGAAGAAGTTCTACTCTAAATCATCAGTAACTTTTGGTTTAGAAATGGCTGGTAACCTAGAACAATTAGTAGCTAAAGCTAAAACACCGGAATCAGATAATGACTATAGATTCTTTGATCAAGGTACATTAGGAGTGCAGAGATTTGGTATGGCACAAGATCAAATTACATATGTTAACCTACATAACACTTTCTCTTCGGACTTTGTATCAACAAACACAGCAATCTTTAATAATAAGACAATAGTTCAATCTCCAGCAGGATTTGGAGCAGGAGCAGAACGATTCCAACTATATATTAACGGTATGCATATTCCTACAGCAGCATATACAGTACAGCAGTCAGGAAACAACGTATCAGCAGTAATACAGACAGGGCAAACAGAATATACGTTAGATAGTGGAGATGAAGTAATTTTAAGCGGTAAAATACAATAAACAATGGGATTAATTCAATGGAAACAAATAGACTCGTATTTATCTGGCTCAAAGGAGTTAACAGGTAGTTTACACATATCTGGCACAATATCAGCAGATGAGTTTATAGGTATTGATCCATCAGCAATATATACCGGTTCAATATCAGCATCAGTTAACCCAAGCGGTAATGTATTTATCGTAAGTAGCGGAAGCGAGAATCTACTATCAGTAGATGAACATGGAAACGTACTAGTTGAAGGAACTATAACAGCACGAGAGTTTTATACAGAAATTATAAGTGCTTCTGTGCTATTTGAATCTGGATCAACGTTATTCGGTAACACTTTAGACGATACACACCAATTTACAGGTAGTCTTAAGGTAAGCGGATCAGGTGGACATCAAATATCAGGCTCCTTATCAGTATCAACAACTCTTCCATTAACAACAGCTATTAAATCTAACAATACTACAGTCGGGTACCCAAGTTCTAATAACTGGAAGAACAATTTAGACGGTTCTTACTTTAATAACTTTGATCATGACACTCATATATCTGAAATAGTAAGATTCATGGCAGGTGTTATGAGTGCTTCCTTAGATGTAGCAGATGCTGCACCGAATACTAAGATATATGCATCAGCAACATCAACATTTCAACCAGGTGCAACGGTAGCTAAGAATGTTTTATTTAGCGGAGTGCTAGGAACATCATACGAAGCTGCAAAACTATCAGGTAACTGGTTTAACTCAACTAAAATAGACTCATCTTTAACTGGATCTATTAAGTCAACACAGGAATACTTAATTAGTAAAGGGTTCTTACTGAACTCAGAAACTGGATCAGGGGCATTAGGTAATAACGTAGGTCAAAATCCATTTAGTAATGGATATGGGAGTAGAATACCTACAACTATAGTTACTCAAGCAACATTTAATACAAGTTCTTTTACCTTTACAGGTAATTCCGGTGGATCATCAGACGTATTCAGTTCTAATACTCATTTTGGACTAGGGACTGTTACAGGAATAGAGATAGCAGCTACTCCATATTACGTAAGAGTTTATGCTACTCAATCTTTTAGTGATAACTACTCAGATAGTACTCCATCAGCAACATCAACATTCTCTTCTTCCTCTTTATTAGATTACTCTATTAGTAGTTTCGGTACTACAAATGGGTTAACACTAGCAAGGATAGCAACAACACAACCTGCCGTAATACCAACTTTATATCAAGACGGTCGTTTTGTTAATGTAGCTGGAACTACAAACGGAAGGTTATATACAGCTGGAGCAGCAGCACCTAACTCTATATCAGCAAGTGGATACTATAACATTCACGATATTAAAGTAGGATTAAAATCAGGATCACAATCTGAGTATGTAGAAAAAGTAGCAAGTAGTAGCACACCGAATTTTTACATATATACAGGTGATTTACCTTTCACTAGTGCTGGTATAGTAAGCGCTTCACCTACAGCATCAATATCTAACTTACAATTAGATAGAACAAGTTTTACAGCTACTTCTAGATCTTTATCTGGAGCACCTTACATACTAACAGCAGTATATAACTATAACTTTAGAGGAGATGTTAACGGAAGCTTTGATCCTGGGTATGGATACATGCAAAATCCTTTAGTAATCGATAAAAGCATCGATACATGGAATCAAATAGGGGCACATAGTCATACAAACACCACTGTGAGCGTTAATCCATCTGGAGTACAATCTAACGTTGCTAATACAGTAGGAGTTATAAGCTCCAACAAAGCTACACAGAGATCCATAGGAGATGTCCCCTTCATAGACGATATATGTTACACTACATCATCTTATAGCTTTACATTAAACAGTAATGCAGACAACGTACAGTTAACTCGAGCTTCTCAAGAGAGCAAAACATATTCACTAGCATTTAGATTAACAGGTGCAAATTGGAAAGGAACAACCAGTGTATCTATTTCTGCTACTAAGTTATTTTACGATGAATCAATATTTGGTCAAAGTAAGACAACGTTAATGGCGATTTACAGTAGAGCACAAGGGTATGATGCTAGTTCATTAACAGGAACTTCTGAAGACTTCAGTGGAGAAGATCATAGAATTAAAATTAACAATAAGGTACTATCTTTTACCGGTGATTTGTTCCCTACTAATACGTATGAGGTTTTAAATGTACTAGGTAACTACGATTTACAAGTTAAACCAGGTTATTTAGTTGACCCAGGCGGTAATAATGGATACTGGTACGATGCTAACTTTGGATCAGGTACATATAAGTACTATATACGTAAATTTAGAACGAGTGGGTCTAAAACCTCAATGACAGTTAATGTCGGTAAGAGCTTAGTTAACTGGAATGCATCTACTAACGGAATAGCAGCAACAGTGCTGTATAAATCAAGTGCAAGCGGCAGCGGAGCAAATAGTAGCTTATCAACTGCAAGATTATTTGATCCTTCAGAGATTAATTCTAACTCAATAGAAACTACCGTTACTGCTGATAACTTTAAAAATCCATTTACTAGTAATTTAGACTTATATGGAAACATAGGAGGTAGTGTTAGTTCAACTACATACACTATACCGTTAAGAAATGCAGATGGAATGTATTTAGACAGTAATGACAACGAATTTTACATAATTGTAAGGTATAAAGGAGATCCAGCTCCAGTAACAGATATAAATATTACTACAACATAATGGGATTAATAGATAACACAAAAAAGGCAATAAGGTTACTGATAGGTAGAAGATTTACCAGTCAGGATCTTTCTATGCAACAGGAAGCATTTACTTCTACGTTAGATATAAGTAGCGCTGATGTCTACACCCAAGATCACTTAGTACCAGCTTCAAGTTTACCCTTTAGTGGCAGCAGCCAAGACGGGGAAACACAAAACGGGGTTATTAAGTATTGGTTTAGACAGAAACTTACTAAATCAAACCTAGACTCAGATGTATGGTTCTTTTTGAACCCAATAGGAAGCGACTCTGGAGTAACACCTCAAATTATTAACGCTAATCAGCAAGTTAACTTTGTATCAAGCAAGTATTCTTCTCCTTCATTAACAAATGCAGGTACAGAAGATGTTACACCGGGATATAATGTAGTGGTATATAAGTCTACATCTATTAACAGCGGAAGTCTTTCAGGTAGTGATAAAGTTTCAATTAACGATTACCAGTTTGACTATAAGACAGGAGTTGTACAGTTTGATCAGAATAAACCATCTGCTAATCAAAAAGTATACATCACAGTATACCAGTATATCGGTAAAACATTACTAAATGATCCTAATATAGGTTTATTTGAACAAACAGGTTCGTATTATTCAACAACAAATGACCTAAAAGTATCAGGTTCGTTTGACTTTGGATTAAACGGTTCATCAGATAAGATTACAGTATCCTCTGGAGGTGATTTAAAATTTGAATTTAATGAACAGGGAACAGCTACATTTATATCCCAATCTGTTACACCAACCGCAGCTAGTGGGGGACTCTTTTATAGTGCTTCGGATGACTACTTCCTTGGATTTAAAAATTAGACGATATTTATAACATATAAAACATACTTTGTAACATGGCAAACTGGAAAAAGATAATAGTTAGTGGATCGAACGCACATTTAGGTGCCGTTACATCTTCTGTACTAACTGATAATAATATAATTGTAGCAGGTACTGGAGGAGTATTAGAAAACTCTGGCATTACATTTACAAGTAGCACCTTAGCATTAGGAACATCAATAATTACATCCACAGGAGCAGCTTCTATAATGTCTGGTTCCTTTAGTGGTTCTTTTCAAGGAGACGGTGCAAACCTAACAGGATTACCTACTGTATTAGCAATTGCTGGTAATAGTGGTACAGATAATGTAAGTTTACTAACTGACACTTTAACAGTAGTAGGTGGTACTTCATTAACAGCAACAGTAACCAACAATAATATTTCGATAGGAGTTGATAACGCTGGTATAACCGCAACACAAATAGCAACATCAGTAGCCGGTACAGGTTTAAGTGGTGGAGCTGGTACAGCATTAGCAGTTGATTACGGATCAGGTGCAGGAACAGCCGTTCAAGGTAATACTACAATTTCTATTAGTGGTACTTCAGGTGAAATTGGAGTAACAGGAACTACAGCTCAAGCATTAGGTGGAGGTCCTTCTTATACATTAACATTACCAGATACGATTACAGGTAACAGAACATTCTCTTCCAACTTAGTAGTAACAGGAGATTTAACAGTTAATGGAACAACAACAACATTAAATACTTCAAACTTAGAAGTAGAAGATAAATTTATATTCCTAAATGCAGGTTCAGGTTCAACTGCACCAACAGGAGAAGGTGGTATTATCGTAGAAGCAGGAACAGCAGATTCAGGATCAGCATTCTATTACGATGGTAATAGTTCTAGATGGTCATTAGCAGACGGAGTTAAGAAAGATGCAACATCAGTAACACCAGAAGCATTTTCACCAGTAGTAGTAGATGTAGCTAATAGTCAAGCAGATGCTGCTAAATATCAAAAAAATGGAAACATTAAGGTAGATGGTTCAGGAGAAATTTGGATTTATTCTTAAAAATTAGTAAATTAGTTATATATGGGTATTTTAACAAAGCAAAAATTGAAAGCAGTAGAAGGTCTTTCTAAAGAAGATCTTGAATTTGTATTAACACATCTTAGATCATCAAACTATTCTGGTCATGAATTCGAGCACTTTTATAAAGTCTGGACCCTGCTGACAACTCACCTCAAAACATTAAACAGATAACAATGGAGCCTTACGGGCTCCTTTGCTATTTATACGTATATTATTGGCCCGAAAGGGAAGTGGACAGGCAATCCTGTAGCCAACCATAATTAAGAAAATATGCCAAACTGGAAAAAACTAATAGTTAGCGGATCGGAAGCTACCTTAAATTCACTTACCGTTACTACAACTGGTTCGTTTTATGACGACCTAACAATCTCCGGGTCTAACAGCTCACTAATTCTAAAATCAGATGGCAACAAGTTTGCCAGATTAACCCATAATGGTGACGGGTTAGTTATAGATGGGAGCGTACAAAATCAATATATTTCTATAGGTTCACCAACTTGGAATTGGCCTAACGGAGTAAGGGTATACGGAGATTTACAACAGTCAGGATCAGCAGGTAATACAGCTACCTTTGAAGGTCCTACACAAGCAACAGTAAATTTAAAAACTACTACCGGTAATAAAAATAACTATATAGTAGGAACTACAACCGGTAATATATCCTTTAGACCTAACGGAACAGAATCGGTACTTTTAAAATCAGGCGGTAACGTAGGTATCGGAACGAATAACCCTAGAACTAAGCTAGAGATTGGTGGTAGCGGAACTTTAGGAGCTGTTACTAATAAAGTAATATCTGCTACTTTTGATGGTGGTTTTTCTACAACAAATTCATTACAATATAATGTAAATGCTTTTATTGGAACAACTTTTGGAACAACAGATATATTTGCATCAACAAGTAGCGAAACAAATAAAAACTTTTATACAGGCCTTGTGTCTGGTAATAGTTATTTTAACGCATCTAGATACAGTGTTGTACAAGGTGGCGCTGAAAGATTAACTGTAGCGATAGGCGGCAACGTTGGTATTGGATCATCTGTACCTGTTGCACCGTTAGATGTATTTGGAGCTGCGGTTCAAAACGGATCAACACCAGGTATAAAATTATCTAGTAGTAATTCTTCGCAAACTGTTTTTGCTATAGGCAATACAGGTACTAGACAATATGAATTAGCAGTCGGTGGTACAGGATCAAGTGTACCAGGTGCTTTTTACATTTATGATAATGATGTATCTAACTTTAGGGTTGTTTTAGCAACCTCAGGCAACGTTGGTATTGGTAATACCGCTCCAACTTACAAATTAGTACTAGGTGGTAATGGAAGCTTAGATGATAGTATAAAAATAGGTACTTATCAAGTTGCAAAAAATACTAGGCAATATATAGGGTATTCTAGAGCTGATACAGGACTTTTTGAAACTGGCGCAGCAGGAAACAATGCATCAACAGTTTTAAGTGGTGTTGCTGGTATCCGTATATCTAACACAGCTGGAACTGTAGTTTCATCACAAGCTGATAACTCTGTACAATTACTAACTCATATATACAATGGTGGTAGTAGAGTAGCACTACATGCTGATGCAAACGGTAATGTTGGTATTGGGACGACTACTCCGTCAACTAAATTACATATTGCTGGAGGACTTTTTCATATAAATGAAAGCGGTAACAGTGCTTTTTATGGTGGGAATTATGTTAGAGTGTTTAATGACCAAAATTACGGATTTAGAAACGCTGGTGGTACTGCCATTGCAAACATTTCAGTAAGTGGAAACACATACTTTAATGGAAGCGGAAACTTTGGTTTCGGAACAACTAATCCCTATGCTTTTGATACTACTGCTACAAGATTACATGTTAAAAACTCAGGTTCATCTGGAGCTGTTTCAGAAGTTGCAAGGTTTGAAGGTTCGTCTGATGCAGACGGTAGTGGTGGTACTATTAGATTAGGAACTTCAAATGATAGAGGTATTTATTTTGAAGGTGGAAGAACGGGGACTGTGCCTTATGGTAAAATTGGAACTACTGAATATGATGGTGCTAAAACACTTGCAATTACATTAAATAATTCAGGTCATGTAACTTTTGCAGGAGAACTTACTGCAAATGATGATATAAACGCTTCTACTAAAATAGTAATTGGTGAAAGTTCAGCAGCAGAATTAAGATTAAAAAAGACAAACGCAGGTGTTGCTAAAGTTACTTTTTGGAGTGATAATTCCGAAAAAGGATATTTAGAATTAGATGCTAGTGAGGATATGGTTTACTATGCATCAAGTAGCATAAAACAAGTATTCTACTCAAATGCACAGACAACCTTAACGCTAGACTCAAAAAACGCAACATTTGCAGGAAGCATTACATTGCCAGAAGCATTAAAAGCATCAGGAAATAATTTAAAGTTTTTCGCTGGTGGAACTCACGTATTTAATGTAGATGTAAATAGAAATATATACCCTAACTCACATAATAGTACTGACTTAGGTTTTAGCCCTACACTTGCTTTTAGACAATTGTATCTATCAGGAAATATAAGTTCTACCGCAGGAGCATCTTTTGGAGGAAATGTATTTTTACCTGATAACAAATATTCAATTTATGGTGGAGCTTCTAATGCTTGGGAATTACAAATAGGAGTAGTTGGAGATAATGCTTTTATAGAAAAAACAGCAACAACAAATGGAGATTTATACATTAAAAACAATGGTAGTGGAAAAGGAATAATTTTTCAAAACGGCAATGCTACTGCTTTAACCATTGATTCATCTCAAAACGCAACTTTTACAGGAGATGTAGTAGTAGCAGGTACACTAACAGCACAGGAATTTAAGACAGAATTAGTTTCCTCTTCCATAGTATACGAAAGTGGGTCAACAAAATTTGGTGATTCATCAGACGATATTCATTCATTCTCAGGTTCACTAAGAGTAACAGGTTCAGGAGTACATTACTTTACAAATGGAAACGTTGGTATTGGAACGACCAGCCCCGGTAAAAACTTAGAAGTAGCCGGTAGTTACAAACTAGGAACGAATGCTTACATCCAATACGATGCTGGTTATCCTTACACTATAACAACAGCAAATACAGCAGCAATTGGTAATTTAGTTTTTAATGCAGGAGCAGGATCTTCTGGGTATGAGTCAAAAATAGAATTACAAGGAGCTAATAATGCTGCATCTGCTTCAATTACACTTACAGCAGGTTCAACCGCAGCAATGGTTGTTAAGGTAGATGGATCGATTAAAATTGGTCAATATGGTTCAGGAACAGTATCAGGTTCATTAGCAAAATCATTAGGAGTAGATTCTTCTGGTAATATAATAGAATTCTCAGGAGGAAGTGGAGGAACAGTTTCATCAATTAATTCAGCAGCTGATACAAGAATAGCATTCTTTAATGGATCAGACTCCTTAGAAGGATCTGCAAACTTTACTTGGGACGATACTAAATTACAAGTAAACGGTGGAATCTCTGTAGGAGCAGGAAGTACAAGAAGTCAAATCTCTGGCCCAACTAGTGGAAACGCAAATATGACTTTTGCTGCAAACGCTGGAAACGTAAACACTGCTACTTCTGAATTTATATTCACAAACAGCCTTAATGGGTCTAACACTAGAGTTGAACGAATGCGTATTAACTCTACAGGGCAAGTCGGTATCGGGGAAACAAATATAGATGCAAGATTGCACATATCAGCCCTTAGCTCTAGCGGACTAAGTAATGTAAAATTAGAAAGCCCCGGATCTTCTAAATGGGTTTTTGGTATTCCAGCTAGTCAAACATACTTTGCTTTAGATGATGTTAATGATAATTTAACAACCTCTAAATTAGTTGTACTCAAGACTTCGGGCAACGTTGGTATTGGTACGACTAGTCCAGGAACAAAGCTTACTGTAGAAGGAGATACTAAAATACAAAGATCAGGAAATACTGCTGCGTTTTTAACACTCAATCCTAATTCGAGTGCTTTAGGAACAACATATCAATGGAATTTAGTTGGAACTAATTCAGCAAATAATTACCAATTTCAAATTAGAGAAGGATCAACAACTTATTTAACAATAGGAAATAGTGCAGGAGGTGGTGCTGGAAACGTTGGTATTGGAACAACTAGTCCTACTAAACAACTACATTTAAAACGTACTACAGGTGATGTTAGAGGTATAATGGTTGAAACTTCTGTTGCTACTAGTTATGCTGAAGTTCAAGTAAAAGCTGCAAGAGAATTTAGAATAGGAACCGGTGGTAGTAGTACAACCCCTAACGGTCAATTTTATGTATATGATGCTACGGCAGGTGCACATAGATTTGATATTAACGCTGCAGGTAACGTTGGTATTGGAACAATTAGTCCTGCTAAAAAATTAGTTGTAAAATCTACTGGAGCAGATGATGGAATAGTTGTATTGAGAAATGCTACTTCTGGCGTTATCGCAAGTGTTATTGAAACTGGAAGCGGAGATGGTGCTTTACTATTAGCTAATAATTCAGCAGCCACAAGCGTATTGTTAAGAGGTAGTGGAAATAACTATATTAATAGCGGCAACGTTGGAATCGGAACAACAAGTCCTATAGATAAATTAGCTGTAAACGGTGGGACAGGAAATACAACTAATCAAGATGCTAAAATAGCTCTTGTAAGAGTTTCAAGCACAGGTAATGTTCTAGCAGCTAAAATGGTTCTTACAACTAAACCTTCTGATCCTACTAATCATGGTAATTTAGCTTTTCAAGTTAAGACTACAGCTAGTTCTGGTGAAAGCTCTGCTTATTACACAGACGCTATGACTATAGATGGTAATAACGCAAACGTCGGTATAGGGTTAAATAATCCCAGTTCTAAGTTAACAGTTTCTGGAGCACAGGAATTACTGCAATTAACAAGAGGTGGTGGATCAGATACTAAATGGTTTTTCTCTGCTGATTCTACAAGACTTTTTATAGCTGAAGGCACTTCTGCAACAGCAAATGTTAAACTTGCAATAAATGAAAATGGTAATGTAGGTATTGGAAGTAGTAATCCTACATCTAAACTAGACATATTAGGTACTGTAAACTCAGGCCTTTTTAGTGTTGTGGTTAAAAACTCAAATAGTGGGGCAGATGCTTATGTAAGTAAAAAGTGGTTAAATAATGATGCTGCTCACGGTGAAATATGGAGAAATAGTTCCAATAGATCAAGCGCTGGTCAAGGAGCTTTATCTTTTAATATGTACAATAGTGCAGATATAAACTTCTGGTCTGGTACATCACACACTATGGCTTTAGTAGGCAACAACGTTGGTATAGGAACAACTGCTCCTTCCCAAAAACTCCACGTACATGCTACTAGTGGAGATGGACTACTAAGAGTTTCAGGAGATAATATAGCTACTAGCGGTGGAGAAATAAAAGGATTTAATAATGGATTTGCATTTAATGTAGCGCCAAGTGGTGGTGGCACTTATGTTGAAAGAATGCGTATTAACGGTGCTGGTAGCGTTGGAATTGGAACACATACACCCTTCACTACAGGAGGCGTTACAAAATTAGCTCTTTACTCCACAACAAATTTACTCTCGATGGGTCTTTCTAATACGGACATGTCGTATATTAGAAGACAAGGTACTGGAGAATTTCAATGGCAAACATATAAAGGCTCCAATGATGGTGAGCTTCAATTACAGCCGTATGGTGGAAAAGTCGGGATAGGTACAACTAGCCCTAGTCATAAATTTCATGTAAATGGAGATGCAAAAGCAACCACTTACTACGGACAAAATATAGCATTAACACAAGCAGCATCAGCATCAGGAGTACAGCATGCTTTTTACTCATTACATACTTCTAATAATACTATTAGAGTAAGTCAATACGGACAATCTCATTCTGCATCACCAGCAGTTAATCAAATAGGAGTATCTAATGCAGAACAGCATCTACATTTAGTAACTGATTCAAATACTAATATACTTGCAGGAACATCTACAAAAGGTATTTTCTTAAGAAGTGGAGGTAATGTAGGAATAGGTACAAGATCACCGGACTACAAATTTGATGTAGCAGGTGACATACAGAATAACGGAGTCTTCAGAAAAGGTGGAAATGTAATAATTAAATCAACAGGATCTGAGACAAGAATAGGTCCCGGAGGTTCAGGTATTGTAACTTTCCATAACAGTGCTACAATGACTGCTGGAGACGAAACAGTAAGAATAGATGCTAGTGGTAACCTAATGCTTAACAATACTTCAGCAGGAGCAAGGTTAGATATTAGAGAAGATAGTGGATACGCTATTAGAGCAGAGAATGCCTCAGGACATTACTTTAGAGTAAATTCTGGTGGTGATACTGAAATAGCAGGAGACTTAACTGTAGCAGGAATACTAACAGCACAAGAGTTCCATACAGAATTAGTAAGTGCTTCGATAGTATATGAATCAGGATCTACTAAATTTGGAAATACATCAGACGATATACACGACTTTACAGGATCCTTAAAAGTTTTAGGATCAGTAAACTCAACAAGTGCAGGTATATCTAATTTTGAAAGACTACATATTAATAGTCTACAATCATGGAGTGCACAGGATTTAGGATCTGCATCAAGTGGTTCTGTAGCATTTAGGATTAACGGTAGAAGCGGTGCAACAAATGATTTCATCATATCAACAGCACAAGGAACTGCAAATTACACTATGCAAGTAGTTGGTAATGCAACAACATCTGGACAGCTACATATAAATCCTTTTGGAGGCAATGTCGGTATTGGGACTAATAGTGCTGGTGAAATACTATCAGTAGCTGGTAATGCTGAAATTTACAGCGGTACAAGTAGTGGTTATTTAAATGTTGGTAGAAACGCACAAGAAAGAATTACACTACAAGTAGATGATAATACCAATACCATTAACGCTACTAATGATTCGGACGGAAACGGTGCTCATAACTTTGTATTAGATAGAAACTTTGCTGGAACTGGAGCTAACAATTTTTTGATTAATAAAGCTGGGTCAACTCAAATGTTAATTGATACTAATGGTAACGTTGGTATAGGAGCAACACCAAGAACAATAGGAACTTACAGAGTTCTAGACATAAGCGGTACAGCAGGTGGGTATATAGGTCTTAGTTCTGGTAGTACGCAGCAAGGTGAATTATATTCCCACTCAGGAGGAGTAGATCTTGTTACTCTTGGAGCTAAATACACAAGATTTTACAATAACGGCGGCGAGAAAATGCGTATTCATTCTAGCGGTAACGTTGGTATTGGAAATACTTTAGATATAAACAAACTAGATGTCAGCGGTAACATAAACCTGCATGGCGGAAACGGAGGTAATTTAACGTTTAATAACGGTGATGCTAATATAACAGTAAGCTATAACAATGCTAATAGTGTAGTAGGTAGAGACTTATCATTTAAAACATACAAAGCAGGAGTTGGTAATACGGAAAAAATGCGTATTACAAGAGATGGAGACATTGGTTTTGGAACGACTGTAGTTACTAATCCAGGTCTTTGGTATGATGGTACTAATAAGTATTTAGCAATATCACATTGGGCTACTCCACCAACACCAGCTGCTTTATTACATATATCTGACAATGCTAACAATGTAGATGTTCCTCAAATAAGAATTGAAGGAAGGGAAAACCCTGGAGACACAAAACTTGATATATCTGTTAGAGATCCACAAGTTAGATTTAATTTAGTTGAAGGTAGTACTGATGCTAATAATGGTTACGGTCTAATGACATTTAAAACAAATGCAATTCCTAACGCAGCTGTAAACAGAGGTGGTTTTAATTTTGAAGTAGGCGCAACCGGTGGAGGTGTTGTTCAAGCTTTAACTATAACAAACCAAAGCAACGTTGGTATTGGTACGCCTACGCCACAAAAGAAACTTCACATTGAAGGTCCCGGTGGAGCAAGTGCTTCACAGGTTTTGGTTACTGGAGCTTCTGATACGATAGGAAGTACTGCTGGAATATTGTTAAGAGCTGAGTCAGGAGAAGGTGATTCTGCCCTAAGAGCAAAAGGTGGAATATTTTTTGAAAGAACAGCTGCTAATGGCTTAGGTAAATTACATTTTGCTAACAACGGTTCTAATAACAATGATTCTGCAACATTAGCTAATAGTAGAATGACTATTCTTAATAACGGCAACGTTGGTATTGGGACGACTTCACCTACAAATAAGTTAACAGTAGATGACACTATTGGGATTAAACGATCAGGTGTTGCTGCTATAACTACATTACAGCAAACAGGTACTGGATTAATATTAAACGCACCTTCAGGGTATCATCCGTTGGTAATTAAGTATAATGGTTCTGAGAAAGCAAGATTTAATAACTCAGGTGCTCTACATGTAGTAGGTGATATAAGTGGAAGTGGACAATTATTTGTTAACACAGGAACTGATACTGGTGATATATTACAAGTAAAGGGTAATAATAATGTATTTGCTGCAAGATTAGATGGTAGTACGACTGGTGGACAGAGTTACGGATTAAGAGTTAGAGCAGGAACTAATAGTGTTGATGCTGGACTCCTAATAGAAAATACTAGCGGAACAGATTTATTTAAAGTAACTGGTGAAGGTCACGTTCAAATCGTCTCTGCTAATATATCTTATCATCAGAATACAGATGTAGATTCTTCAGCAGCAGAAGTAATAGCGACAGTGAGTACAGGTTCATACACAGGAGCATTCTTCGACTATACTTGCGTAAGTGGCTCTAATGCTAGAATAGGAACAGTAATGGCAGTAAATGTAGCAGGCTCGGTTGAGTTTACAGATAACTCATCAGATAGTATAGGAGTAACTTCCGGAGTTGTATTAACTGTAGATATCTCAGGCGGTAATATGAGACTTAAAGCAGCTACTACAACAAACAATTGGAATATTAAAACATTAGTTAGATCATTGTAATTATGGCTTGGAAAATATTAAAACAGTATACTAGTAATTCAAACCAAGTTTGGGTAGAAAAGTTAACAGAAGCAGATAATATAGAATCTTTCTCTACAGAAGAGGAAGCTACTGCACGTATTGTAGAGTTAAGAGCAATTGACAGTACCCGTACTTATAAAGTAATTAGCACGTAATGGGAGCAGGGCCTAAAATACATACAAACGGATTAGTAGCAGGCTTTGACACAGGAAAAACTACGGTAGATGATAATACATTTAACTATAGCAAATACCTAGGAGAACCTACAGTTAATTACTCATCAGATTCCCCATCCCAAGGAGGTTGGACAGGAGCTAATACTGTACTTGATTCATCTAGTAAAAAATTTAGATTCAATGTAAGCAATTTCAATGCTAATCCTGGTCAAGGTTGGAGATCATTTACTTGGGATTTACGTGCATACACAGGACAACCTGTTACAATATCAGCTACAGTAGAAGTACCTGACCTTAGCCCCGGTACATTTGCCTGGGTAATGATGGGTCAAGTAAATACATATACAAATAGTAGTGGTGCTGGAGGATATTTAGGTTATTCAGCAGCCAGTGAAAGAATACAAAAATCCACTACAACTACGGAACACATCACTTGGAGCGGAACAATAGGTAATTCAGGAACAGCTAACTCACCATCAGGTCATATAGGTTTTACATTGTGGTATAATAATGGAGTGCCTGGAGTAAATTCTTTTATAGAAGTATCAAATGTACAGGTAGAGGTAAAAGCACATGAAACACCATTTGTTAACGGTAGTAGAACGAATACAAATAGTTTAATAGATTTAAAAGGAAATACAGGAATAGATGTAAGTAATATATCCTTTGATTCAACAGGTCAACCTGTTTTTGACGGAACCGACGATTATCTTCAACCTTTTGATTTAAATTTAGAAGCAATGGGAGGTTCTACTTTAGAAGCCATTATTTATATGGACGACTTATCTGGTAGTCATAATTCTTATTCTATATTTGGTGGAGTAGCAACAGGTAACAGACATAGTTACCATGAAATAAGAAATAGTGGAAGTGGTTGGAAAATGACTTATTGGACTTCATCAAATAGTTGGCAATATGCTAACACATCTTTATCCGCTGGTCAATACTATCATATTGCTTGGGTATGGAAGGGTACAAAGTGTTGTTGGTATGTAAATGGAGAAGATGATGGGTACTATACGTTTACAACATTTAGCCCATATAGTCTTGGTGCTAAAACAATAGGATATTTTCCTAACGAAAGATATATGGATGGACATATACCTATAGCTAGAGTATACAACAAAGCATTAACAGAATTAGAAATTAACAGTAATTACAGAGCATATAAATCCAGGTTTAATTTAAGTTAATAAAATGGGAATACATAGAGGTTCAAATATCACAAGATCTGGTTTAGCATTTGCATATGATACAGGGTATTCGCCATCTTTTAATGGTAATTCTAGGTCCATATATAATCAAGGTCAACCAACTACAAACACTATACTATCAGGTGCCGCTTGGCACGGAGATGGTGGTAATCAAAGTGTAGGTAATATAGGGTATACAGTCATTACAGATGAGAGTTTAAAATATAGTGGATATGAAACTGTCTTATGGACACCTGGGGCTAGTAGAAACGTTTACTTTAACGGTAATGCCGATATATCACTCAGTGATAATTCTACTGTATGGACTTTTTCTTGCTACATGAGATATGAGATTCCAGAAGTAATTACAGCAATGCAAGTTTACCTGTATTACCCTAGTTCTGACGGTTCTGCTGGAGGAACTGTAACGGACTGTGGAAATGGATGGTATAGAGTTTCTAGAACAAGAACTGGATCTTCTGCAGCAATTGCTTTAGCTGGTTTTACTGGTTTAACAGCTAATAAAAAAATCTATTTAAGCGGACCAACATTAACAAAGACTAATACAGTTGTTCCCTATGTAAATCGGGCTGCTACAAGATCAACATCAGGTTCACTATTAGATATTACTAAACAAAGCAGTATAGACTTAACTAACGTATCCTTTGATAGTAGTGCTCATATGACTTTTGATGGTACAAACGACTTTATTGACATAACCACCAACTTTGGAACAGTATCTCAATACACATTTGAATGGGTAGAAAATCCAGGTCAAACTCATAAAATGCCCATAGCAAATAGAACAAACACTGAATTCTATAAATACGGCGCTTACAGTTGGAGGTACAAACACGGTGGAACCTTAGGAGAATTTTATCACACAGCTGGAGCTACAAGTGGATGGCATCATTGGGCTATAACATATGACGGTACTACTTTAAAGGTATTCCAAGACAATATAAGCTTAGGAACTAGAGCTGTAACTGGAACAGCTGATTTCAGTGATGGATTTAAAGTAGGATGGTGGTCAGCTGGAGGCGCTTATGCATTTAACGGAGATATACCTATTATGAGGATTTATTCGAAAGCATTAACAACACAAGAAGTAGCACAAAACTTTAGTGCTTATAGAGATAGGTTTAATATTTAACTATTTATAATAAACTAACATAACAATGAGTAGATTTCCAAACAGAAGATGGCTTGTAGTTCCTATAACAATCACAGGTTCAATAGACTTTAACGAAGTACATCAATCCTCTGCAGATAACCTAAGATTATCGGTAGATGGAACACAAACATTTATAAAATACGATGTTAATATAATAACTGCATCGTACGAAGAGTACCATGAAGACTTTGAAAATAGCGGTTCCTTTATAACATCTTCTTTTGAAGCAGGAACATACGGTAGACCAGCAATCTATAGCGTAGACTATACAGAGTACGGACATGCAGACATTTTAACATTACTATCCACTGAAGAATGGTCAGTAAATGAAATACCTGAATAAGAATTATGGGTGTAGCAGCAGGTCCTAAAGGGAGAGAATGTAAAACGTTTACGGAGTTAAAGGTAATCTCTCCGCAAATACCAGATGGAATATACCATCTACATCCTAATGGACCAAATTCAACACCTGCTAAAGTTCACTGTAAAACAGATGGTGGGAAAAACTGGCAAGCAGTATATCAACAATTTGGTGGACCATCCTATGCTCTTTTAGGTACTGGACAAGTAGCTTCATCTACACTATCTTCCTCTTATGCAACATATGATGGAACAGTAGCACCTTACGCCGATGCTGGAGTAATGGGTTCAATAGTAAATAAAGTTAATTTTGAATACTGGTTACCAAAAAAAGGAGTAACCTGGCAAAAACAAGTACAATCCTATAATACAGGAAGCTCAGTTGCTTTATCTACCCTAACTGCACACAAAACAGAAATAGAATTTGATAGTAATATTGGTTTTGTAGATGCTTTTAAGCCTGGTGATATAAGCGGACGTTGGGGACAAATGAATGGATATGTAACTATGTCAATAAACGGTGCTAACCAGGGATCAACCAGACTACTAAACGGTTGGTCAGCAACACCAAACAATATAGGGTTCGCTCAAGCTAACTCAGGAGACGATCCAGGAAATGGAGAACCAGTAATAACTGGAGGAAGTGGTAGACATGCAATATCCTATGTTCATAACTCTACCGGGTATAATACTACTAGGTGTATAACTGATTGTTGGGATGGTACTGAAAAAGTAGCAGAAGAACATGTATGGTACGTAAGCAATGATTGATATAATATCCGATATAGAGAACAGTAACTACTTTGTAAGAAAAGATAGTTTAGATGTAGCACTATTCAATACTCTCGCTGCAGCACAAGAATACTCTTCTAGCTTGGGCTAGTATTAAGTTTTACTCCATATTTATACATGAGTCTCTTTTGGACAGTGAAAAAAGAACAGTAATATGGCAAATGAATTTTTAATGAGGAAGGGATATAAATCCCTTGCTAACTCTGAGATCACTGGGTCTCTAATTACTACAGGAAATATTTCAGCTGAAGATAATATTTTCTTAACTGATGCGGGAACCATCAGGGCTAAATTAATATTAAATTCTTCTGATAGAGATAACGTAGAATTAAGAGCTGAATCTCTTGGTTCAACAATGAAGTTTTTTACAGTTGGTACTGAAGCTTTAGGTTTAGATGCATCACAAAACGCATCTTTTGCAGGTAACATAACGTTAAATGGAAATACTACAGCAACAGAATACCTATCACAAGCTAATAATGGGCAATTTAGGGTTCAAACCTTATATGGGTATGCAGAAATGGGACCAGCAAATGCTAGTTACAATCATTTTGGTACAGACAGACCAACAAACTACTTTAACAAAAGTCTTACTGTAGATACCGGTCTCGTATCATCTTACGATGAGGACCTTATATTAAGAAGAACGACAAATTCTAATACTCAATTAACAATATCAACTACTGGAGGAGTTTTTACAGGAACAGTAACAGCAACTTCTTTTACTGGATCTGGAGCAGGCTTAACAGGTGTTACTGGTACTGATGCCACCAAGGTATCTTTAACTGGAAACGAAGTTATTTCAGGAGTAAAACAATTCAGCAATTATATAAACGCAGCAGCAAACATTCAAATGACTGGTCATTTATATAATGCAAACGATTACAACAGTCTAGACTTAGTAGACCATAGCGGTTATACTTGGTTTAGAAACTCTAGTAATAGATGGATATTCCAAGGTGGTACAGCTGGTGATGACTGGTCACAGTCTTTTCATTTTACCCTAGAAACAACAGCAAGTACTTATAACGATAAAGTAATGTTGATCGGCCAACAAAATAACAATGGTTCTGCAGGTGGTAAATATAAAGGAGTTAGAATAGTAAAGTCCACAGGAAGCTCTTCAGTTGTAGATGGTTATTTACAAGCAGGTACAGCTAAACTAACAGGAGTACTATCTCTAGGTCCAGGTACTACAGGAGCACCTTACGATGCAACTACCTTTTTACATGTTAAAGGAACTACAAGATCTATAGTACAACAATCATCCACAACTGACGCTTATTATATGTTTGGTGATGCGGCTGCTAACAACGCCGGTTGGTTGGGATATCTTCACAATACTGGAACCATAGAAATACATGCTCAGACATCTGTAACTATAGATAAATCAACATCAATTACAGGAGACTTATCAGTAACCGGTACAATCACAGCACAGCAATTCAAAAGTGAACTAGTAAGTGCTTCAATACTATACGAATCAGGGTCAACTAAATTTGGAGATACATCAGGTGATAATCACGACTTTACAGGCTCTTTAAATTTAGACGGAGATTTAACATTAGCTAGTACCCATAAAATTATTATAGGACCAAACTCAACATGGTCTAAATCTCTCATCATTGGTAATGACTCTAATAATTCTACTGCAGATGCTGCTTCTATAGGAACTACAAATGGTAATTTACATTTAGATGCTGCAATAGGAGCTTCTGCTACATATCTGAACTATTATGATGGAACTGGAGGAGTTTATTTTGGTTCTGGAGCAGGTGGCAGCGTCGCCGTTATGGGACCAGATGGTGATTTATGGAAAGGAAGCAGTGACAATGCTGGAAGTAAATACTGGCATGCAGGTAATGATGGCCCAACCTCTGGATTAGCAGCACAAACAGCAGCAACAGCAACTACTGCTTCTAATGCAATGTTACTAGACGGAATAAACTCAACATCATTTTTAAGAAGCGACACAACAGACACAGCTACAGGTGCAATTACATTTACCAGTGCACAAAATCACTATAAAGGGCATTTGTATTACGATGCTTATGATTCTGCTGGTAACCACTATATTCATTTTAACGACGGAGCTTCTAACGGAGGAACAACAGTAAACTGGAGACAATATTACGGGAGTGGTTTAAAAACTCACACGTGGACATCAGATGTTAACGGTAATATGAACTTTACCTATCAAGGAACTATCTACGGAACATCAATGGTTCAAGGTGGTACAGCATTGATGAAAGACGCTAGTGGTATTTCAGTATTCGGTTCTAATTCAGCTACCCGCTCAATTAGAGTAGGGAGAGACGGAACTTCAAATGATATTTTTATAACCGGTTCTAACGGTAACGTAGGTATCGGAACACCTAATCCTGTAAGTAAGCTTCAAGTTGGAGATCATATGGCAACTAACACCCTTACTATTGGTGGTTTTTATGCTAATGGAGGAGGAGTATTAGCTTTTAGAAGCGGTTACGCTGCTAACCTATCATATATATGGAATACAGCTGAAATAAAAGCTACCGATGATGGTAACTTTAACGGTAGAATAGAATTTAAGACATCTACATCAGCAAGACAAGCTCCATCTATTAGAATGGTTTTAAAAGCTAATGGTAGATTAGGTATTGGATCGAGTAGTCCTCAATCTCTTTTAGATGTTGGAGCAATTGTACATATAGATCAAGATGGGACTTACGGCGGAAGTTATGGAATGGTTGGATTTGGTGGGAAAACAAATGGATTTAATAGAGTCTTTGGACACACTAGCACAGGTGATGGTTTATTCTTAGCAAGTGCAACAGGAAGAGGAATCTTCTTTAGACCCAACGGAAGTACTGGAGATGCTGTAACGATAACTGCAGGCGGACTTATGGGGATAGGTACAACTACCCCAACTTCAACTCTTTCTGTACACAGAGCTAATTCTAGAATATCTGCCAATTCAACAGCTGATGGACAGCAAATTGGTTTCGAAGCAAAGTATCTTACACATGCTACTTTAAAAGGAACATTCCTATACAGTACAGGTAATGCTACATTAGATATTGCTAACCACTTTGCAGGAAATAACGGAGTATATAGTGACATATACTTTAAGAACACTAATAACGGTTCAGGGACTCTGCAGACTAGAATGACAATTAAAGGTTCTTCCGGAAATGTAGGAATCGGAACAATATCACCATCAGCTAAATTAGAAGTATATGGATCTGGTTCTACAGTCTTTGAAGTTAACGGATCTCAAGGTCAATTATTCTCAATAACAGATTCCCTATCAGGTTCTTTATTCTCAGTTAGTGACATATCGGGTACACCTTTACTAGAGGTAGAATCTGATTCAACTGTTACATTGGGTGATTATAATACTAACGCCCTTGTAGTCACAGGAAGTTTAGTGGGAATGGGTATAGCAGTACCAACTGCTAAATTACATGTTCAAGATTTAATAGCTAACGGATCAACAGGAGCAGATCTAGGACCTCTAGTAAGAATATCTAAAGGAGCAAGTCCTATAGGAAAAATTAGATATGATACAGTAGTAATAGAAACAAATGATGTAGCTACAATACGAATAGGTGAATCAGACGGAACAGTTTCTTCTATAAGTGTAGGTGATAACAACATGAGAATTAACTCAACAGATCCTATAAAGTTCTATACTAACGGTACCACGACAGGTGAAGCACATGGTGGTCAAGGAGGAACTTTAGCGTTGACTATAGCTAATAATCAATCTGCTCAATTTACAGCTGGAGTATCTGCAACTACTTTTACAGGAGCGCTTACTGGTAATGCAACTGGAGCATTTTTATTACGAAATGATGGTAGTGGAATAACAACTCAACGTGGTGATGGAACAGTAGCTTATCCATATGCTCTTAATTCAACTACAACAGGTCTTTTTGCAGCAACCGATAACGCAAATTCAATTCTTACTCTAAGCAGGCACCCAGGTAATTATTACAGTCAATTAGGTTTTAGTTCTAACGGAAACTTGTATTATAGAAAATTTGCTAATACTGCAATTAATACTACTCAAGTCTGGAAAACTGTAGCGTTTACTGATAGCAATATTACCGGTAACGCAGCTACAGCAACTAATGCAGATAAACTAGACAATTTAGATTCAACAGAATTTCTCAGACTTGCATCAAACAACTTAGCATCTGGAGTTAATTCTTTTTCTAACTCATATAATGAATTTGGAAATGGGTATGCTAGTGTTAGTAATGATGGAGGTTGGAACGGAAGAGTAAATGTAGCAGGATCTTCTCACGCTAGACTAGATGTTAAGTCTGTTAGTGACGGTATCATTACCTCAATGTACTCTCACACCGGACACGCAGCTGGTAAAGTGGGTACAATGAGTAATCATCCATTATCTTTTATTATAAATGGGAATATCAAAGCCACTCTTACTGCAGCTGGAAATCTTACTGCTACTACCTTCACAGGAGCTTTAACTGGAACTGCGACTAATGCAACAAGTGCTTCCCACGCAATTTTTGCAAATACTGCAGCAACTGCAAATGCTGTAACTTTAGGTTCTTTAATAGTAGACGGCAAACTGGTACTAGATTTACCAAGTAATTCTACTGAAAGAGGTCCTTGGAATCCAATTGTAACTTCAGTAAGAAACAGTGGACGTAGGCTCTACGGAGATGAAGAGTTTCGTGTAGGTTCTAACGGCACTGGAGTGTATAATAATTCCGGTGGAGCAGGAGTAGTAATAACTAGAGAAGCAGACAGTACAACTTTAGGAGCATCTGCACCAAACAGTTCAGGAATTGTCCTAAAAATAGTACACAACGGTGCCGCTACCTCACCAGGTCACGGAGGATTTATTAACACTATTCCATCACAAGATAATCAAACGTTTGTACAGATATTTCAAGCTAAACTAGGTACAGGTAGATCTCTTGTAATTGCAGAAAATGCTCAAGGAAGTAATAATACATCTTACTGGTTAACAAATACTGCAGGAACAGGTAAATGGGAGTGGTATGCTAGGGTTTCACATTGTGGAGACAGCGGTACATTTAACGGTGGAGGGCATGTTTACGTATCTGGAGGATCTAGTACATTTACCTGGTATCTAGCAAGCACTTCAGTATATAATGTTACTGATGCAAGAAAAGGTGGTAAATTTGAACTACCAGTAGCAATGACTGCAACCGGTCTTGCTAACGCTGCAACACTGTCGATAGATAATCCAAGCTCTTCAACATTCATCCATTCGTTAGAAGCTTTCGCAGCTAATAACGCTGCAAATCAGAACCACATATTAGTAGTAGGAAAATCAGGAACTACCAAGAACTCAGGTTATATAGGGTATAAATGGGCAGCAGATGCTAGTAATACAAACGTATTAACTTTTGGACATTGGGGATCAGATAATCTAATGAACATTACAGGAGACGGTAAAGTCGGTATTGGAACAGTTGCTCCTGGTGAAAAGTTAGATGTTATTGGTGATATAAGAACAAACAGAAGATATTTAATAGCTACAGGCACAGCTAATGAAAATATGGCAATTGGGTACTGGGATAGTGCTACTGCTAGAATAGAAGCAGGCTCATCTCACCCTATGCTTATTACCTCATACCAAGGAAATATAAATTTAGGTATTAGCGGAGGCACAACAATGGTTGTACAATCCGGAAAAGTCGGTATTGGAACAAATGCACCAGCAGGACCTCTTAATATTAATATAGGTACCGGTGGATCAAATGGTAAAATGGCTTTACGAATTGGTGGTACATCTAACTATGCAAGTTTAGAATTAGGAGTTATAGGTGCATATGGAGGAATGCTTAGATCATACGGTAACGATCTACATTACTATTCCGGTCACTGGAGAACAATAGGAGCAGTTGCTACTGAACATCACTCTCATTACTGGTACACTAGTAGATCTGGTTCAGCAGACTGGTCGAACGTTAAAATGGAACTTTCTGAAAATGGTAACCTAGGAGTAGGTATTATATCAAATGATCACCGTCTACGTGTCGATGGTCGTACACAAACTACTACTCTTAAAGTTGGTCTTGATACAAGTACTGGAAACGGTGAACAGATTTATGATGGGTATGTAAATGGTTCAAGCGCATATTTACATGAACCTAGAGTAATTATAAGAAACGATAGTAGTGCAACCGGAGCTATAGATCAAGCAACACTTGGACTATCAATATTTAATATAAACGGTACTGATAGTACTTGGTCAAAATTATCTTTTGCTACCAGAGAAACACCAAGTGCCGGTAATACTGTATCAATCGCTGGAATAGCAGCACAAAAAACAGCTGGAGTAAACGGAGGCTGGGCAACAGGAGATTTGCACCTCTACACAAAAGCAGGTCCTCTCCATGTTACAAACATGGTGCTTAAAAGTACCGGAAAAGTTGGTATTGGTACGGCCACCCCTGGTGCTAGATTACATGTAGTATCTACAGTTCCAACTACAGCTATTTTTGACACAACAAGCTCCTCTTATGGTGCTATGAATGTTTTTAAAGCTCAAGGAGTTACTAAAGGAAACGCAGGATATAATTCTGGCGCAATGTATTTTGGTGGAGAATCTGGAACAAACACAATAATACAATCAGGTGGTCAGACTGGAATCTTTGTAGATAAGTCAACTCGAAATGTTGGTATTGGAATAGCTAGTGCTTTTAATAAATTACAAGTAGGTTCAAATACGTTTACAGGAGCTAACGGTATGTATACCAACGGTAGAGTAGGTATAAGTAATCATGGTACTTTAACAGGTATGATGTTAGCCTCTACCTATAACGATGCTGCTCATCCAGAATATGGTCTTGTATTTGTACAAGGACCTAGTACTTCAGCATATAATGTATGGTCAATATCTCCAGATGGACCAGCTAAAGGTAGTAGTCTTAATTTTCACTGGCAAGCTCAATCAACAAACATACACGCTCCTTCAAATGCTAAAGTAACTTTTGAAGGATCTACAGGTAATGTAGGAATTGGTACATCCAGTCCTAGTGCTAAACTAGATGTTTACGGATCTGGTTCAACAATAGTAGATATTCAAGGTTCTCAAGGACAATTATTCTCTGTAACAGATGACTTAACCGGAGACCTATTAAATATATCAGATATATCAGGTATACCTATATTTAGTGTAAATGCAAGTGGTACATCTTCATTTGATGGATCAGTAGGAATAGACGGGACAGCAACAATAAACACTCCTGTTGTAGGTTCATCTAATAAAATAAGGTTCGGTAATGACGACTTTATTAGGTTCACTGATAGCGCTAATAGATTCCATTTCGACTCAGATGGATCAACTAATAACGCTTCAGTACAAGCAGGAACATTTTTTGGAGCATTATCAGGAAATGCAACAACAGCAACAAGTGCCTCTCATGCTTCAACAGCAGCAACAACAACTACATTTGGAGGACAAGCATCAAACTACTTTCACAGTCAAGCCTCAACAGGATTAGCAGGTGTTAATCGAATTACCGGCATTAGTAACTTTAACAACTCACTACCATCTGGTTTCTATCAATCGGACACTGCTTCAAATATGCCCGGATCTAGCTGGCATAATATGCTAAACGTTAGACATAGTAATAACGGTAACGACCATGGTTTTCAACAATCAATGTCGTACTACAATGAGAATCTTTTTACCAGAACATACTCAGGAGGAACTGGAAATAACGATGGAACCTTTACTGCATGGGCAAAACAATGGTCTGACCGTAATGATGGTGCTTCATCAGGATTAGATGCTGATAAATTAGATGGTGTTGAAGGAGCATCTTACTTAAGATCAGATGCAGCCGACTCATTCACAGGTACTCTTACAATGGGTACTCAAAAAGCATTAATAGCTAACAACTACGGACGTGGTGTATATGGTTTATATTCATCAACAAGATATCAACATATTTGGTCAATGGGTGCCGCATACAACCTTACTGATGATGGTTCAGGCTCTGGTAATTTATATGGTTTAGCGTTTACTCATACAAACATAAATGGACAATCCAAAGCCGGACTTGGACATCAGATGTTAATACTAGAAAATGGTAGTACAACTTCTGCAATTGGTAACGGTATGTGGACTAATGGAGGTTATACAGTACAAAATAGTTACGGATCAGGTAAGTTTGGACTATATTACGGTTCGATGATGTTAGATGGAGGAACCGCAGCTGGAACTTACTATATAGGTGAACCATCTAGAACTACTGCACAAAACCTTGTAGTAGGAGGTGCTATATCAGCTGAAGGAGATATAACAGCATTCTTATCATCTGATAGTAGATTAAAAGAGAATATTAAACCTATAGAAAACTCATTAGAAAAAATTAATAAACTTAATGGAGTTACTTTTGATTGGATTAAGCTTACTAAAGAAGAACAAGATACAAAATTCCAATATAAAGAAGGATCTGACATAGGAGTCATTGCACAAGAAGTTGAAGAAGTATTACCAGAACTAGTAACAACTAGAAAATCAGGTTATAAAGCAGTAGACTATCAAAAACTTACTGCTGTACTTATTGAAGCAATGAAAGAACAACAAGTACAGATAGATGAGTTAAAATCTACTGTTAATAAGTTACAAAAAAATGCATAATGGGAATACACAGAGGACCAGTATACAACAGCGCAGCTGATATTAAAGGACCATCCGGATTTTACAAGATACAAACAACTCATGGTCCTGTAATTGTATACGTTGATCAAGACTACGATGGAGGAGGGTGGATAATGGTACTAGCAAATAGGGGATATACTTCCGGTATGAATAACCTTAAGTACCTAGATGCTGTAAATAGTGTTAACTATAGAACGGACGGAACAGATGATGCTACTAACACCCTAGTAACAGGTAAAAGACAAATAAAAAATTTGGGTTTAACTAATGTCAACGCCTGGGTAGGGTGTAGATATTGGCTAGAATTAGCTGGAAGAAAAACGGCTAATGTAATGAGTATTACTCAATTTGTAGCAGGATCTATAGTTACACTAAATGCTACAAGTTCACATACTAAAAGATCTTTTTGGACAGCAACCGGATTTAACAGCGAATACGCTTTTGAAGGAGCAGCAAATGTAGTAAACCAGGTAGGAGGTACTACACCAGGATTGTACTCTCATGCTACTAGTCAAAACAACTTAACTACATTTGATAAAGATCAAGATACAAACAGCGGAAACTGTTCAACTTACTATAACAATAACCCTTGGTGGTATTCATCTTGCTGGACCGGTAACTACTTTGCTGGAGGAGGGTATAGTGATGCGCCGTACTATAATAGTTCAACCACAGATTATCACGCTTATGGAGCAATCTATATAAAATAAAAAATCATGGCTACACAATTAAAAGAAATGAAACTAATACTTAGTATAGACAGTAACGTTTGTACTCGTAGAGTTGAGGATTTACACGGTAACACAATATGGCATAGCGGCAATGAATACTATGATGACACATTTGATGATGATTTTTTAGATGGGTACGAAGCTCAAATGATAGCTTTAGATTGTTGGAACATAATTGAAGTAGAAAAAAATATAAACTAATGAGTACAGTAACAGGACCGAACATAGTAAGAGCCGGATTAATATTTGCCCTTGACCCATATTCTAATATAAGAGGATTTGGGAATTTTAATGTTTCTGGAGATAGGACTATTAGAGACCTTGTAACTGGAAATGAACATATCATAGGGACGATGGCCACTACCACAGGAGGTAATCCATTTACAATGATAGGAATAACTTACCCTGAAAGTAGCTACTCCCCTGCAAGCCGACAAGGAATAACATCAGGGTATAACGATACTACTAGCGGTAAAGTATATAATATGTCCAGGGATTTAGGGTACTTTGTGTATCTAGAAAATTCACAGACTTGGTTAGCTTCATCGTACTTTAACGGAGAAAGAATATCAGGTCACTGTTACGATACCTATGATGGTGAACCAACCCAGCATTTAAAGTTTCAAACGGATTTTAATGCTATTAATTCAGAATATCCAGACGCTCTACATGTAATTGTAGGTTCACATGCAGCAGAAAATAATACTAATAACTCCACAACAGTAGCGATACTACAATCACTTGGGCTTCCTAGTAGTGCTATAGGTGTAGCAAGACCAGAGTACGTGCTTTTAGGTAAAATAGGAAAACCCCACACCCAACATTATCTTAGAGAGAATTTAAGTAGTGCATATGCTAAAATGAATATACACCTTCCATTAGAGGGTAAATCAGGAGCATTTATATATGACGGTACAGACGACTACTTTACTATAGCTGGTTCAAGCAACACCGCATTCGGTCAAAACGGTTCTGTAGAGATGGTACTTAAACCAACCGCTTCTTCTGGGAATAATAGACTCTGGTGTGTTGTTAATAATACTACTTCATTAGATGCTTATTTAAATAGTAATGGATATAATGTATATATGCACGGAGGGGGAGTAGGTACAACCACTCCATTAATACAGAATAAATATAACCATATAGTAGCTACATATACTAACGGTACATTACAAATATATATAAACGGAGTAGCAGGTACAATGACTGGAACAACCACAGGTTACAATATAACCGATGAAGGTACATTATACATTGGATCATTTAATACCGGAGGGTATGGTTTATACGGTAATATATCTTTATTTAAAATCTACAACAGAGGGCTAACAAGCTCAGAAGTAAAAAGAAACTATAACGCATATAAAACTAGAACATAATGTATACAGGGCCACACATAGTAACAGATGGATTAGTATTATCCTTAGATGCAGCTAGCACTAGATCATATCCTGGCTCAGGATCAACTTGGTCAGATTTAAGTGTAAACAGTCATGATATGACTATAGATTCATCAGGGCTTACACATAATGCAGGCGGATGGTTTGATATGGCTAACGGAGGTATGAGTAACACTAATAACATTACAAGTGCAACAACGTGTACGTTTGTATTTTGGATTAGAACAACTGATGAACAAGCTCTTTTTTGGAGTGACGATAATAGCCAAAATTATTTAGGAGCATATAGAGTAGGTAATAAATTTTATTGCAGTCAATATGGTTCACCTACTATATTTATGAATACTGTTTCAAGAGCAAACCTATATGATTTTATAAGAACAGGTGCATGGATAATGTTAGAATTTAAAAATGTAAACATGAATCAGACAGATTCTAGTAAATTTAATCAATATGGTAGTTATACATTTGGAAGTGGAGATATTGCAATAATTCAAATATACAATAGAACTCTTACTGCAGCAGAATCATTACAAAATTATAATGCACAAAAATCAAGATTCGGAATATAATGTAGCTAGATTTGCTTTTTAGAATATTTTTTCTTATATTTATATAAAATAACAGACAATGGCAATAACACTAGACGGAACACTTAGTACATTAGCAGGAGCAACAACTAGCTCTTACATAAGAATAGAGTATATTAAGTATATGCCGTATGCCGGGTTAGTTGAATACAACCCTATGTTGTTTAAGAATGAGACTGAAGCTGATATTTCACGTATTAGGTACTTCGGAGATGATCTACCAACTTCTATGCTGCCAATTCCCCATACGAGTATGAGTTTTGAATCTGGGAGTTTTAGTTCTGATTTTGAATTAAACGATATTATGGTTCTACCCTTATCTGGTGCTTTACAAAATGTATCAGTAGACCATTACGGAATAGCACTGCAATCAGCATCAATCGAAGTAACAGATTTTGACGACGACGGGAATGAAATAGTTACTCAAGAAATAATGAAATGGCAAGAGTTTAGTGTAATTAGTCAATCAATAGAAGAAAGACATCCATTAGATCTATCCAGATCAGGGAGTATATTATCTCAATGCTATGAACATCTTAAAAACTCTATAGCAGAACAAATCCCTTCAGGTAGTATATTAGAAATATAAAAATAAAGTATGCAGGTAAAATGGGTATATGAAAATGTAACCGGTTATGATACATTCTACAGTAAATTAAACATCACATTATTAATAGCATCAGTATCCCTCTGGAGAAAGTATCATCCAGAACATAATACGATTCTATATGTAGATAATTTAACCTATGACAAATTTTCAAAGTTAGAGATTTTATACTTATGGCATGAAGTTAAACCTTTACGTTATAACGATAATATCAATAGAGAAGTTCTCTGGGCAGGATGTAAACCAAAAGTTATATCACAAACTACAGAACCTATGGTTATGATGGACCATGATTTTTTAATTTTTAAGAATATAGACGAACATTTAAAAGAAAGCGTAGTATATAGCTACGATGAAGATATGAGTTCTTGGTATATACATTCAGAAGACGTATACAATAAGAAACTTACACAACCAATCAAGTTCTTACAAGATAAAGCAGCTAATGTTAGCTTTTTATATTTACCTGATCCAGCATTTGCTGCAGAATACGGTACTCAAGTAATTAGAAACTTAACAGAGTTCACAGCACTCCTAGGCAACAATGTAAATACAGGGTACTTAACTGCTTGTGAACAATACCAATTAAAAGAGATGTTAATACAGGATAAGGTACAACATCAAACTCTTAACAAAAATATCTACTCTTGTGAAAAAATTAAATTTTTAAATGAAAAAAATAACAATGGCATTTGGGAGTTAGAAGAAAGTTTCTTATCTTATAAACATTACGGCGTCGAAAAGAGGAGTATATTAGATAACAGAGAGGGTTGGAATTATAATCAATCCATATCGTACCTCTACCGATGTATTAAAGCATCTAGATTAATGAGCATAGAGTATTTAGAAAGCAAACTTAATAAACATATTATTAGTAGATGAAAAACTTAGGAGTAGACATTATATACATATTAAACAGAACTCAGGATATAGAACGAAAAGAGTCACTGCTAAAAGAATTAGAATTTATACCGGGACTAAACTTTAAAGTTATTAAAGCAGTAACTGGAGATGTCCTTCCATCAATCGCTGATATGATTCAGAGTAAGACACTATTCCCTGTATTTACAGATCCAGTAGGACTCTTAACAAAGAATATCATAGCTACTGCTTTAACTCATCAAAAAGCATATAACACTTTTTTATCCTCTGACTATGAATCGTGTTTAATATTAGAGGATGATGCCCGTTTTACTAAAAAGTTTTACAAGTATATATACAATAAGGAGCTTTTAAATATTACTAAAGATGTAAAAAAATCAGACTACGATATAATATACTGGGGACGTTCAAACCATGCGGATGAAAAAGAAATAGCACATACCGGTAAATACTCAGAATTCCTTAACCATACTGAACTGAATATTGACTATTACGGAGCACACGCTTACCAGGTAAGTAGGAAAGGAGCTACAAAGATTATGGAACAAGCACTCCCTATTAAATTTCCTGCAGATGTACTTTTAGAGAGTCTTGATTTAAAGGTGTATTCACCTACGTATTCAATGATTATACAGAATTCTGGACCTGTAACACAGGCAGTAACACAAAGGTTACTGGATACTATACGAACAATAGGTAACGATGGAGAATCATTAAGGAGCAGTACTAAAGAAGACTTTGATTATAAGTACAGTAAACGTGAAAAAGGTAGGTACACTAAGCAGGTTAAAGAATGCAGAGTATACGCAGACATACCTGTAGATAAAATCACATTCGGTAATAGAAAACTACCTAATGGTAAGGTAGTAGAGAACTGGGCAACAATACATTTACTTAAATCTTAGACTATTTATAACATATAAACAATTAGATTATGGCAATTACCTATACATGGAATCTTTTAGACGCAGAGACATTCCCTACATCATCAGACGCACAAACCCCTGCTAACGTTGAAAATGACGTTATACATGCGATTAGATGTGAATTAGTAGCGTCAGATACAGTTGACGAAGTAGTGTACAACCGTAGACATCTTGAACGAATCGAGATGAACGTCACAGACTTAAGTAATTTCTCATCTTTTGATTCATTAAGTGAAGGTACAGTAGTAGGATGGGTAACAGAATCTATCAAAAACACCTCACCATACCCGAATCCAATAGAATATATCAAAGGTCTTATGTCTGCAAGCTTAGCATTAGAAATTAACCCTGTTAGTGAAACAAAGTTTTTTAACTATTAGTTGTTTCCTACGATATTTATACTTATATTAATATAATAATAATCGATTAATTAAATTTACACTTATGGCAAATCAAAAGTTAGCTCAAGAAGAGCTTGACAAGTTACAGGAACTACAGCAGAAGAATGCTGCACTGGTCCAAGAATTAGGTTCTATCTCTTTAAACGAGATCCAACTAGTAGAAAGAAAGGCTTCAGCAGAAACCTTCCTAGGAGAACTCAGACAATCTGAAACTGATATGGTTAAGGAATTAGAAGAGAAATACGGAATTGGTTCTATTGACCTTAAAGAAGGAGAATTCATTCCAGCACCAGAATCAGCAGTAGAAACTGATGAAGAGCCTGTAGCGGTAGAAGAAGTTTAGTAAAAGATTTTTTACATACTTAAAAGGAAGGAGGGTTTTACATCCTCCTTTCCTATTTATATGGGAGAAGTAAAACTATAATTTCGGTTCTGTTTTACATTCCTGAATGATATTTATAATAAACTTAAAATAAAATAGATCAACATGGCAGAATCAATCATCTCACCAGGTGCTTTTGCGAGAGAAAATGATATTTCGTTTATCCAACCATCTCCGGTAGAAGCTGGAGCTGCAATCGTCGGACCAACTGTAAAAGGGCCGGTAGAAGAACCAACTATAGTTACTACATATAATGAGTACGTTAGAAAGTTTGGAGAAACATTTACATCAGGTTCTACTAAACAAGAATATTTAACTTCTATTGGAGTTAAAAACTACTTCCAACAAGGAGGCGGTTCAGTATTAGTAACCAGAGTAGTAACAGGATCATTTACTCCTTCGACATCAACGCACATTTCATCATCAGCTAACGGCAGTGTACAACCTTTCGTAATTAAATCATTAGGCAAAGGAGCAATCTTTAATGGTTCAACAGGAGTTTCTGTAGCAGGAGTCGAAATCGCTAATAGCGGTGGAGTTCTAGTATCAGGATCTGCAGATAACATCAGATGGGAAATACAAAACAGAGACAATAAGAAAGGTACTTTTACTCTATTAGTAAGAAGAGGTGACGATAGTCATAATAATAAAGTAGTATTAGAAACATTTAACAATATCTCTTTAGACCCGGATTCTTCTAACTATATTGAAAATATAATTGGTACCCAATACAAGACTAAAGCAACAGATGGAACTAAAACATATGTTAAGTCATTTGGAGATTATGTTAACAAATCAAACTACATATATGTTGGAGCAGTAAATGCTCAAACAACTGGGTACTTATCTAACGATGGAGTATCTGTAGCGAACGATTTAGCAGGTAATTCTTATTCAGGATCTCTACCAAAAGTAGAATCAGGATCTTTTCATGGTGCAACAGGAGTTAATGCAACAGCTGCAGCTAACTACTTTACATCTATATCGAATACAAACGCACAAGGTTTAACATCAGGTAATTATACTGATGCAATTTCAATCTTAAATAATAAAGACGAATACATATTTAATATTATCTCTACACCTGGTCTACTTTACAAAAATGCAGATCAAGCAGGAACATTAAATAGTGTTATTACCCTAGCAGAATCTAGAGGTGACTGTATCGCCGTAGTAGACTTAGAACTTTACGCAGCAACAGTAAGTAACGTTACGTCAACAGCTACATCACTTAACAGTTCGTACGCTTCTTCATACTGGCCTTGGGTACAAGTAGTATCAGCTACAGGAAGAAACGTATTCGTTCCAGCTTCATGTGTTATACCAGGAGTATATGCATTTACAGATAATAGTTCAGCACCATGGTTTGCACCAGCAGGATTAGTAAGAGGTGGTATCGTAGGAGTTGTTCAAGCAGAACAAAAATTAACAAGAGGTCAACGAGACTTATTGTATGATGGAAAAGTTAATCCAATCGCTACTTTCCCTGGACAAGGAATTGCAGTATTTGGACAAAAAACTTTACAGACTAAAGCTTCAGCTTTAGACAGGGTAAATGTTAGAAGGCTATTAATTGAACTTAAGAAATTCTTAGGAGATCAAGCTAGAACTTTAGTATTTGAACAAAATACTGTAGCAACTAGAAATAGATTCCTATCAGTGGTTAATCCTTACTTAGAATCAGTGGTACAGAGACAAGGTCTTTATACTTATAGAGTAGTAATGGATGACACAAACAACACCGCAGATGTCGTAGACAGAAACCAACTAATAGGTCAAATCTTTATTCAGCCAGCTAAAACGGCAGAATTTATAGTATTAGACTTTACAGTTGAGCCTACTGGAGCAACATTTAACGGATAAATTTTAATTAACAATATTTATAATAAAGTAAATACAACATGGCAGTATTAGATCCAAACGAAATAATGTTCAAGGCCTTTGAACCAAAGGTACAGAATAGATTTGTTATGCTTATCGACGGCATTCCTTCCTTCATGGTAAAGAATGTAAAGGCTCCTACCTTTACGGATAACGTAATCAAACTAGACCACATCAATTCATATAGAAAAATTAGAGGGAAAAGAGAATGGGACGATATGACCATGACATTATACGATCCAATAACACCTTCCGGAGCACAAGCAGTAATGGAATGGGCTAGACAGGGTTACGAATCAGTAACAGGTAGAGCAGGTTATTCAGATTTCTATAAGAAAGATTTAACATTAAACATATTAGGACCAGTTGGAGACATTGTAGGAGAATGGATCGTTAAGGGTGCTATATTAACAAACGGAGATTTCGGTCAATATGATTGGACATCAGACGAAGCTGTTGAAATCAGTATTACAGTAGCAATGGATTACTGCGTATTGAACTACTAATACACACCTACTTCAATTATATTAAATTAACCCGGATCTTTTCCGGGTTTTTTGTTGTCTATAAAGTATTTTATTCGTATATTTATATATAGAATAAGTTATAATAAAATAAAATTTATGGAATCACAATTTAAAGTGCCTACTGAAACAGTAGAACTACCTTCTAAAGGCTTGCTGTACCCTAAAGATACTCCCCTTGCGAAAGGAGTAATCGAAATGAAGTATATGACTGCAAAAGAAGAAGACATCTTAACCAATCAGAACTACATTAAAAACGGAACAGTAATAGACAGGCTACTAAAATCTCTTATTATTACAGAGGGAGTAGACTATAATCAGCTACTAGTAGGAGACAAAAATGCAATTATGTTTGCAGCTAGAATACTATCCTACGGTAAAGATTATGAATTTAACTACGGAGGACCACAAGTAGTAGACTTATCTACATTGGAACTTAAGTATTTAGATGAAAAAGCAGTAACAGAAGGTAAAAATGAATTTACTTTCCCTTTACCGTCTACAGGTAATGTTGTTACATTTAAATTATTGAATCATAGTGATGAAAAAAATATAGAAAGAGAATTAGAAGGCCTAAAAAAGCTTAATAAAAATGCATCCCCAGAAGTCACTACAAGACTAAAGAGGATTATAACTTCTATAAACGGACAAACAGAACAAAAAGATATTAGATCATTCGTCGATACTTACCTCTTAGCAAAAGATGCTAGAGCTTTAAGAAAAGAGTATGCAAAAGTAAATTGCGATGTTAACATGAAATTTATGCTATCGGATGACGATGGCGGAGAGGAGGAAGTTGATTTGCCCATAGGGCTAAACTTTTTTTGGCCTGACACAGGCGTATAGGTTAAATTTATTTACAGCTATACACGAAATTGTGTTTAATGGTAACGGCGGGTATGACTGGGATACAGTATATAATATGCCAATCTGGTTAAGGAAGTTTACGTTCAATAAAATTAAAGAACATTTTGAACAAGCTAATGAAGCCGCTCCACCCGCACCAACTAAATCAACACCTCAAATTGCAAAACCTAACATAAAACCCAATTACTCAACAAAGGCTTCTAACTAAAAGAGGCCTTTGCTATTTATACTATATAATACACCTTATAGATGGCTGAAGATAAAAATAATAGCATACCGGATCCAAACAAAGCTAAAGATTTAGCTAGTAGCATGGGATCTGCTTCGGAACAAGTTAAAATCTTTTCTAAAGAAGCTGAAGAGGCAGGTCAACATCTAATTAGTCTCTCTACACATATAGGTAACATAGCAAAAGGATCTAAAGATTTTGCAGGTGAAATTAAATCAGCACAAAACTTAACTAAGCAAGTAAGTAAGTATGCTTCTGATATATCTAAATTTACAGCAGATGATTTAAAAGACAAGAAAAAAACAAACGCTCTACTTAGGAAACAAGCAGCTGTAAAAGGTTCTATTCAAGCAATAGAATCAAAAATAGCTGTTTTGATGGAGAAAGCAGCAAATGCTACGGGACAAAACCAGAGAGCTCTTGAAAAATCAGCTGAAGCTTTAGGGGGATCCCTTGATAATGCAAAAGTTTTACTAAAGACTTTTGATAAGATTGAGCAAACTAATACAAAGCTTAACAAGAGTACTAAATTTTTTGATACGTTAAATGACTTTACTAAAGATATACCAGTTATTGGTAAACTGTTTACTGATTTTAAAAACGGAGCAGATGAAGCAAGAAAAGCAGGTGTAGAAGGTAAAAATGTTACTGTTGCTGGATTTAAACAAATAGCAAAAGCAGGTCTGAAAGCCGCTGCTGTATTTGCAGGAGCAACCATATATGGAGGACTTAAAGAAGGTAATGAAAGAATTACCGACCTCTCAAGAAACTTAAATATGTCTCGAGAAGAGGCATTTCAGCTAAATGTCAGATTCAATAAACTTGGAGTTACATTAAAAGGGTTAGTCGGTGCAGATATATTAAAAGCAAATAAAGATATATCAAGTCAATTTGGTATTCAAGCAGATTTATCTAACGACACTCTTCAGACTATTGCAACAATGACCAACAGACTTGGTCTAAGTTCCGAAGAAGCTGGTAACCTAGCAAAGTTCTCCGCTGCAACCGGAAAAGAGCTGAAAGGTGTTACAGAGGGTATCATAGGCCAGGTTAAATTCCAAAACATTAACAATAAAACAGCAATAAAGTATCAAGATATAATGCAAGATGTAGCAGGAGCTTCGGCAGCTACACAGTTAACAACTTCTAAATTCCCAGGAGGTATTGCTAAAGCAGCTTATCAAGCTAGAAAGTTAGGATTAAGCTTCAGTACATTAAACAGCGCCGGTGCTAACCTATTAAACTTTGAATCCAGTATTGCAGCTGAAATGGAAGCAGAATTACTACTAGGTAAAGACCTGAATTTAGATAAAGCTAGAGCAGCAGCATTATCAGGAGATCAGGCAGCATTAGCAGCAGAGCTAGCTAAAAATCTAGGTTCAGCAGAAGAATTTGGTAATCTTAACGTTATACAGCAGGAATCTCTTGCTAAGGCAATGGGAATGTCTAGAGAAGAAGTAGCAAAGTCACTAATGTCACAAAAAGCTATTACAGAATTAGGAGGGGACCAAAGTAAAGGTTTAGATGCAGCAGTAAAGAATAGGTACAAAGAAGTATCTTTAATGAAAGATGGAGTAGAAAAGACAGCTGCTATGGCTAAGCTTACCGAACAAGCTGGAAATGATGAGCTGATGAGACAGTTAGATAACCAGTCAATGGCAGAAGCTCAGCTAGAACTTCAAAAACAAATGAAAGAATCCGTTATGGCTTTGGGAGATCCGTTAGAAAGAATAGCAAAAGTCTTCGAAAGCATTTCACAGTACGCTGGAGTAGCATTAGGTACTATAGCAGCAATAGGAGGTCTTAGTCTATTTGGGAAGTTTAAAGGTCTTGCAAAAACTTTTTCTAAGTTAATTAAAGGAGCAAAAGGACTAAAGTCAGCTTTAACCTTGGGAGGAAAATCAGCAAAAGTTGCAGACGTCGCTGCTAAAACTACAAAAGGTATTGCAGGAAAAGGATTAGCTAAAGCTGGTGCTAAAATAGGAGCAAAAGCTGTAGGAAGGAGTTTAATAAAGAAAATTCCTATTATAGGAGCATTAGCCGGAATTGGATTTGCAATATCAAGAGCAGCAAAAGGAGATTATGTAGGAGCAGCAATGGAATTAGCATCTGGTGCAGCCAGCATTATACCCGGTATTGGTACAGGAGTATCTGTAGCAATAGATGCAGCATCAGCAGTGAGAGACTTATCGCTAGCTAAATCTAGAAGTACTGCTTCAACAGGACAAGCAACAGAAGGAACTGTAGGGGATTTTACTTTAAAGCCTTTAGGTGAAGATACTCTAACGATGGCGGGAGGTACTAAGTTAGGAGGGAACGTAGAAAAACTCCTAGAAGAACTAATTAGAATAGTCGGTTCTGGAGGAGATGTTTACCTTGATGGAGCAAAAGTCGGAGAAACACTCGTACTAAATTCTAAACTAAGCAATTAATAACTATTTATATTTAAAATAAACATTATGTCACTACTATCAAAAGTAAAAGAATCTGCTTTAAGCCTGAAAGGTCAAACACCTACTCAAAGAGCTGGAGCATTAAAAACATCAAGCCTTCATTACAACTCATCAATAACTGATAACCCAGATATTTTGGCTCA
>Ga0208814_1000088_pt1 | contig 71552 bp, 76 predicted proteins | sample MalvirAntarct_55_FD_184253 | JGI IMG/M metagenome (GOLD analysis project Ga0208814, IMG submission 184253) | Marine viral communities from the Global Malaspina Expedition - Malaspina viral metaG Antarct_55 (SPAdes) (version 2) | ecosystem: Environmental > Aquatic > Marine > Oceanic | place... | reverse complement strand
ACTTATGTAACACATACAAATATGAATAAGAAAAACAATAAAAAAAGTCTATTAAAAGAAGAAGTAAACAGGTTTAAAAATATTTTAGAAAACAGCTTTCTATTCTATGAAGATGAAGATGAAGACACTAAACAAACTGTAGACGACTTACTACTTAGTAACATTAAAGAAGAAGACGAAGAACTAGATATCCCAGACGAGGATATAAACATACCTGGAGAAGAAGAAAGTGAAGACGAACCATTAGACGACTCAGAAGACGCTGAAGGGTTTGGTGATGATGAAGTAGGTTTCGGTGATGAAGACTCAGTAGAAGAGCCAGAAATGGAATCCATGGACGATGCCGTTGAGCTAGATGTTACTGAATTAGTAAAAGGTTCCGAAGAAGCTAAAGCGTCTGCAGATTCAGCTAATCAAAAGATTGACCAGTTAATGGGAATGATTGACAACTTAGAGAACCAAGTAACCTCAATGAGTTCAATATCAACTAAAATTGATAGTCTTGAAAGTGAATTAGAAAAGAGAGCACCAACACCTAACGAAAAATTAGAAATGATTTCTATGGATTCAGCTCCATTTAATATGAGACTAGGTGACTTCTGGAAAGACCAAGAAGGTCAGTACGATGTGATGTCAAGTGAGAAGAAAGAAACGGAATATGTATTAGATAAAAAGGAAATACAAAAAGACTACTCTGACGATAAACTTAAAGATAGTTTTATTGATAAAAACGAGTTTGAGGAAGAAGATTTCTAAATAAAATTAAAATTAATTAATTAATAATGAGGTAGTTATAACAATTACCTCATTTTTTTTGTCCTTAACTATTGCACTACACTTAATTTACTCATATATTTGTGTAACAGGGTGGTTAAAAAGTTTAAAAAAAAGAACTAATTATTGGTCTTTCTGCTTATTTACCGATATTTATATAAGCAGGGGTTACCTGTAAGACTATAGCAATAATATAAACTAATTTAAAAAAAAACAAAAGCAAATTATGAACAAATTTGAAAACATGATGAAAGGTTACGCTGACTCTCAGCAAGCCGAAAAAAAAACAGAAATAAAGAAGTACGAGTTATCTAACTATTTTAGTACTTTTTTACAGCCTAACGAAAATTCAACAACAAAGGTAATAAGAATCCTACCACCTAAAGAAGGTCAAAACGTATTCTGGGATACTTTATGGGGACACAAAGCACAAGTTGATGGTGCATGGAAAACGTTTCCATGTCTTAAACACGAAGAAGATACTGAGTGTCCGTTCTGCGAAGTTAATCAAACATTAAGGGCGACTGGTAAAGAAGCTGACAAGGAATTAGCAAAGAAGTATTCAGCTAGAAAAATGTACATCCTTAAGGTTATTGAAAGAGGTAATGAAAAAGAAGGTGTAAAATTCTGGAGATTTAATCACGCATGGGATGGCGGTGGAACACTAGATAAAATAATGGGAGCAGTTAAAGCTGTCAAGCATGACATTACAGACCCGCAATCAGGTAGAGATTTAATTTTAAATATTGCAAGAAATCAATTTAAAGTTCCAATAGTTCAATCAGTAGCTTACCCATTAGAATCAACACCATTAAGTGAGGATGATAACGAGGCTTCAGTATGGGCTAACGACACTAGAACATGGAGAGATGTTTATAGTCTTAGAGATTATAACTACTTAAAGATTGTAGTATCTGGTGAAGTCCCGACATGGAGCAAAGAGAATGATAAGTGGGTATCTAAGAGTAGCCTTGATGCTGCCGCTATTGAAACATCTTCACGGACCGAGGATGATGATTCTGAATTAACAATGGGTACTGCGTCTGATTTTAAGGACTTAACACTTACTACAGAAAAAGTAGTCCCAACTGTACCAGTGGTAGAAGTAGTAACTCCAGCTCCGACAACTAATGTTGAGGATGAGGATGACGACTTACCATTCTAAATTAAATAATATATAGATAAAAGGTGGGTACTTTGTTGCCCATTTTTTTCCTCTAATAATTAATAATAAATATAAAAAAAGTTATGGCAAGTAAAGCACCAAAAAAACCAATTAAAAAGAAGGCGTTTGACAATAAAGCGTTTAAAAAGAATAATGGACTTGATATTGTAGTTAAAGAAAAAGAATTATCATGGATACCGTTATCAGATTCATTTCACGAAGCATTAAAGATTCCAGGTTTAGCAAGAGGATACTTCACTTCATTTAGAGGTTACAGTAATACAGGAAAGTCTACAGCGATTTATGAAGCAGTTGCTGGAGCACAAAAAGTTGGTGATTTACCAGTGATTATGGAAACTGAGGGTAATTGGTCATGGGAACACGCTAGGAATATCGGTGTTCAATTCGAAGAAGTTATTGACGAAAGTACTGGTGAAGTAATCGACTATGAGGGTGACTTTGTATTCATGAACGGTGACGACCTTATGAAGAGATTTCAGAATGTTGATTACTCAAATGGTAAAGTTGGTACTAAACCACTTAGGTATGAGCCGATTATTGAAGATATTGCTAGATTTATGACTGAATTACTTGACCTACAAGAAAAAGGTGAATTAGACAGAGATTTATGTTTTCTTTGGGACTCCGTTGGTTCACTTAACGGTTATCAATCGGTAATGTCTAAGTCTAGTAATAATCAATGGAACGCTGGTTCTATGGAAACGGCTTTCAAGTCGTTAACTCAACACAGACTTCCATCATCTAGAAGAATGGGTAAACCGTACACAAATACGTTCGCAGTGGTACAAAAGATTTGGTTAGATAACATGAATACTGTTATCAAACACAAGGGTGGTGAAGCATTTTTTTACGCACCAAGAGTAATCGTACACTTTGGAGGGATTCTTACACATTCAACAGTTAAGTTAAAAGCAACTTCTGGAGGTGAGGTATATCAATTTGGTATTGAAACAAAGGTAAGATGTGAGAAGAATCAAGTTAACGGTGTTGAAGAGCAAGGTAAATTAGCGTCAACTCCACATGGTTACTGGAACCCATCTAAGATTGAGGAATACAAAAAAGAACATAGAGACTACATCCTTAAAAAACTTAACAGTGAATCAGCTGACTTTGTTGTTGTTAAGGAAGAGGTAGAAGAAAAAGCTGAAACAAAAGCTTAATATTTTAAATATATTGTTTAACCCTTTTAATAGGTTTTAATGAAAAGAACACCGCCAAAAACTGGCATTAGTAAATTAGATAATAAACTTAGTATAAACACATTAGTTGTAGATGGTAATGCCCTCTTTAAAAGAGGGTATTCCGCAACTAAGGATGACTACGATGAAAGTGGTAATCAAAACGGGGGTGTTTATCAGTTTCTGACTGTACTAAGAAAATTAATGGAAGAAAACCTATATCACAAAGTATATGTATTCTGGGATGGTAAATTTTCTGGAAAAATGAGATGGGAAATCTATAAAGATTATAAAGGCAATAGAAATAAAGACTACATTAACGGAACTATTCCAGATGATTTAATGGAGGTCCACCAGAGAGAAGTTGTATTTAATTATCTAGAAGAATTATATATTAGACAATTAATTGACGAAAAGGTTGAAGCAGACGATTTTATTGCGTACTTTTGCAAAGTGAAACAAGATGTAGAAAATATAACAGTAGTTACAAGCGATATGGATATTGCACAACTTGTAAGTAAAAATATAAGACTATACCTTCTTCATTTAAAAAAATACATTACACCGAGTAACTTCAAAGAACAATTTGGATATCATCATGAAAACATTGCGGTAATGAAAATTCTTTGCGGTGACTCAAGCGATAATATAAAGGGTGTTAAGAGACTAGGTGAAGGTACTCTATTCAAACACTTCCCTCAACTTACCGAAAGAAAAGTAACACTAGATGAAATTATCAATGATGCTAGTAAATTACAAGAAGAAAGATTACAAGGTAAAAAGAATAAGTTACAGGTTCTTGACAATATCATTAACGGAACAACCGAAGGAGTTCAAGGTGATAATCTATATGAAATCAATAGAAAACTTATTGACTTAACAACACCACTAGTGTCAGAAAAAGCGTTAAAAGATGTTAATTTATTAATAGATTCACCACTAAGTGATGATAGGTCAATAAAAAACGCATATAGAATGTTAAAAAATGACGGACTAGATAAAATACTTGGACAGTCTAGGTATGAAACTTACTTACTTCCGTTTAAAAAATTAATGGAAAGAGAGAAAAAAGAAAATATTATAAATTAAAATTAAAAGTTATGAAAAGTAGAAACCCATGGGACAATTTTAGATTTGAATTTGCATTGTACATCAATGAAGCAGCTAAAAAAACTGAAAACGCGAAGAAACCAATTATCTGTCAAAGAATGTTTGACATTAGAGGTTATAATAAAAACGCAATTAACTCTGCAGAGATTAAAGAATTAATCGATGAACTAACAGGTATACATACACCAACTATGGGTATGATTCCTAGCTTTCTTAAGAAGATATCTAAGAAATATGCTTGGTCAGGTTACAACCCGTACAGAGTGGTTCCGATTGACGACGATACAAAGAACGTATTTGAAAATGAAGATATATTTACTTTTGAAATTAAAGTAGATAAAAAAGTAATAGCTAAGAGTTCTTTTTCTGGAAACTGGTTTCAAAAAGATGTTAGGTATGAGGTAAATATTAGAGAAATTATACCTAGTATTATTGCTGAAATTTCAGAATATTTAAGTAGAGATAACTATACAACATCATACGGAGGGTATGATATAACAAAATCGTTAGCACCTCATAAGTTTGAGACAAAGTAAGATATTTATTTAATACAAGTTTTATAAAATGAGTTTAATTGACAAAAACAAATTAGGTTACTTAGGATTAGATTTTCAATATAGATTAATTCAACAACTTCTAGTGGATAGAAAATTTGGAGAAACTATTATTGACATCTTACAGCCTAATTATTTTGAAGATAGTTTCCTAAGAACTGCTTCATTAAAGATTGCTGACAACTATGAGGAGTACGGCGTAATACCTGATGTTAGTAACTTAGAATCAATGATTTTATCAACTGTCTCTAATGAGATTGATAAAGAAATGTATATTGAGCAGTTTGATAAGGTAAAAAATGCAGAACTTAACAACAGTCTTCATATTCAAGACACAGCTATGAAGTTCTGTAAACAACAAGAACTTAAGAAGTCTGTTAGAGAGATACAAAAGATTATCGAAACAGGAAACTTAGATGACTATCCAGAATGTGAGGACATCCTAAAGAAAGCACTAGAAGTCGGTGACAGTAAAGATGATGGAATGGATGTGTTTGAAGACCTTGAAAGCGTATTAGCCGAAGATTTTAGAAACCCAATACCAACTGGTATTAATGGACTTGACGAATACATGGATGGTGGCCTATCTAAAGGGGAGTTAGCTGTAATTTTAGCGCCTTTCGGAGTTGGTAAGACTACTCTTATGACTAAGATAGCAAACAACGCTAAGAACGTCGGAAAAAACGTCTTACAGATTTTCTTTGAGGACAACCCAAAGGTAATACAAAGAAAACACTTAACATGTTGGATGGAGGGTAAATACACTCTTAATGAATTAACTGAGAACTTTGACGAGATAATTGCGACTGCTAAAGCTAGAGAAGAACAACCAGGTCAGATTAAATTAAAGAAGTTTCCTAGTGATGGTACAACTATCCCTATGATTAAGCAATATATTAAGAAGTTAATATCTACTGGATTTAGACCTGATATGGTTATTCTTGACTATATTGATGTTGTGCAACCAAGTAAGTCGTTTTCTGACGAATGGTCTGGTGAAGGTAACGTAATGAGACAATTCGAAACACTTCTTAGCGAATTAGATATCGCAGGTTGGACAGCGGTACAAGGTAATAGAAGTTCCATCAACGCAGAGACTGTCGATTCAAGTATGATGGGTGGTTCTATAAAGAAAGGTCAAATAGGTCACTTTATATTGTCAATCGCCAAGTCACTTGAACAAAAGGAAACTGGCTTTGCTAATATGGCGATTCTTAAGTCTAGATTCGGTAAGGATGGTATTCAATTCGATAATGTTATATTCAATAACGCTACTGTTCAAATTGACATGACAGAAGATAGTGGCAAGGGTAATACATTCCTGCAAAGTAACGCAGTAAAAGCTATTAACGACCAAAACAGAGTTAATGAAGCTCTTGAGAGTCTTAACAAATTACCAGGTGTTAACGGAAACACTAATTAAAAATAAAATAAATAAATATTATGGCAAAATTATTTGAAAATAGGGTAGAATATAAACCTTTTGATTACCCAGTATATTATAATGAAGGTTGGTTACTTCAGGCGCAGGCATTTTGGTTACATACTGAAATAGCTATGGGTGGTGACGTTAAGGACTGGAATGAAAACTTAAAGCCTCATGAAAAAAACCTAGTAGGTAATATTCTTTTAGGTTTTTCACAAACAGAATGTGCAGTATCTGACTATTGGACTGGGATGGTAACCAATTGGTTTCCGAAGCACGAAATAAAACACATGTCAATGATGTTTGGGTCTCAAGAAACAATACACGCAGTAGCGTATTCTTACTTAAACGAATCTCTTGGTCTTGACGATTTCGCAGCGTTTCTACATGAACCAGCAACATCAGCTAAGTTTGAATTCCTAATGAACACTAGAGATACTTACAACCATGAAGAATTAGCGATAAACCCAAAAGCTAGAGAAGAAGTAGCTAGAAGTCTTGCTGTATTCTCAGGCTTTGCAGAAGGAGTGTCATTATACAGCTCGTTTGCGGTACTGTATTCATTCCAAATGAGAAACATGTTAAAAGGGATAGGTCAACAAATGAAATGGTCAGTTAGAGATGAATCATTACATTCTAAAATGGGATGTCAACTATTTAGACATATGTGTGAAGAATATCCTGAATTACTTGAGTCTGTCAAGAGTAAGGTTATAGAAGCTGGGAACCTAATGGTTCAAATGGAACTTGAATTTATAGATAAAATGTTTGAAGAAGGTGACTTAGAAAATCTTAAAAAAGACGACCTTAAGAACTTTATCAAAGCAAGAGCTAACGATAAAATTAGAGAGTTAGGTTACACTGACGGACCATTTATTGAATATGATAAAGAATCAGCTGACAACTTAGAGTGGTTTTATCATTTAACTGGGGGACATACTCATACCGATTTTTTCGCAGTAAGACCAACCGACTACTCAAAAGCAGGTGAAGATGATAACTGGGATGACTTATTTTAAAATTAAATAAAATTAAATAACTAAAAATAAATTATGAATAAGAGTAATTTGGATAAAAAAGATACTGAGACAATCTCAGAAAGTATAAAAGAAGTTAATATTAAAGAGACTTCAAACAAAGAAGTAAAAAAACTAATTGAAGAGTTAGGTTGGGAAAAAGGTGTTGATATTCCAGAGTGGGGATGTACCGAAGTTTATATTAAGACTATATCTAAAGGTTACTTAATGGAAGATGAAACACCAAAAGATGCTTACTGGAGGGTATCCACGACAGTAGCTAGAAGACTCGGTAAACCTAAAATGGCTTCAAAATTCTTTGATTACATCTGGCAAGGCTGGCTATGTTTAGCTACGCCAGTATTATCTAACACAGGAACAGAGAGAGGTTTACCTATTTCATGTTTTGGAATTGATATTGCAGATTCAATCCTAGATATAGGACAAAAAAACTTAGAAATGATGCTTTTAGCTAAGCATGGTGGAGGTGTTGGTATTGGTATTAATCAGATAAGACCAGCAGGTTCTAGTATCACAGGTAACGGCACGTCTGACGGTGTCATCCCCTTCGTCAAAATGTACGACTCAACTATTCTTGCGACTAATCAAGGTGCTGTTAGAAGAGGTGCTGCTAGTGTCAACATGAATATAGAGCATGATGACTTTTACGACTGGTTAGAGATAAGAGAACCAAAAGGTGATGTAAACAGACAATGTCTTAACATGCATCAGTGTGTTGTTATTTCTAATAAATTTATGAGGAAAGTTGAATCTGGTAATGAGGACGCTAGGAAAAGGTGGGGAGCGGTCCTTAAGAAAAGAAGGCAAACTGGTGAACCATATATTATGTTTAAAGGTAATGTTAATAATCAAAACCCAGAAGCGTATAAAAAAAATAACTTAAAAGTATTTATGACAAATATCTGTAGCGAAATTACACTCGCAACCGATGAGTCACATTCATTTGTTTGCTGTTTATCTTCTCTTAATTTAGCTAAATTTGACGAATGGAAAGATACTGACTTAATATATACTGCAACTATATTTCTAGATGGTGTATTAGAAGAGTTTATTCAGAAAGCTAAAAACATGAGAGGATTTGAAAACTCTGTTAGAAGTGCTGAAAAAGGTAGGGCGTTAGGTCTTGGTGTACTAGGGTGGCACTCTTATCTACAAAATAAAGGTCTTCCGTTTGAAGGACTTTTAGCACAATATGAAACTAGAAAGATATTCTCACAAATGAAGTTAGAATCGGAAAGAGCGTCAAGAGCACTAGCTGACGAGTATGGTGAACCACTTTGGTGTATAGGTACTGGAATGAGAAACACCCACTTAAGAGCAGTAGCACCAACGGTATCCAACTCTAAGAATGCAGGTAACCTATCAGCAGGTATAGAACCATGGCCAGCAAATGTATGGACAGACCAATCAGCTAAGGGTACTTTTATCAGGAAAAATCCTTCATTAGAAAAGTACTTAAAAAAGATGAAATTGAACACTAAAGAAATCTGGGATAAGATGCTTTACGACGGTGGTTCTGTTCAAGATATTTCAGACTTTGATGACTGGGGGTTTATTGATGGTAAATTAAAAAATATCACCACCATTGAAGAAAATACAATAGTTAATGAGATAGTAGCTTTTAAAGAGGTGTTTAAAACTTTTAAAGAGATTAACCAACTTGATTTAATTACTCAAGCAGGGATTAGACAGCAATACATTGACCAGTCCGTATCACTTAATTTAGCATTCCCAAAAGAAGCTTCACCAAAGTGGCTTAATCAAGTACATTTAGAAGCATGGAAGTTAGGCGTTAAAACTCTATACTACATGAGAACTGAAAGCGTCCTAAGGGGTGACATTGCCCAAGCAGCAATGGTTGACTGTATCGCATGTGACGGTTAGCGACACATATTAAAATAAATAATAAATAAGATAAAGAGGGGTTCCAAAAGGTTCTCCTCTTTTTTTATGGGTAAATTTAATAATGGTTTACATTGTTAATTATTTTCGATATAATATATTACATGAATCAATTAACAATAGACTTAGATAAATGTTTCGAATGTGGTGGACCTCAGGAAGAGATGCATCACGTTATTCCAAGAGTAAGAGGAGGTAAACGTACAATACCATTATGTAGCTCTTGCCACGGAAAAGTTCATGGTATCACTGGTAGAGAAGGTCATTCTAAGTTAACTAAGGAGGGGTTAGCTATAGCTAGAGCTAGAGGGGTTAAACTAGGTAAACCAGAAAACCTCACTAAAGAAGCATCACAAAAAGGTGCTGATAGAAAAAAAAGGGAAGCGAGGTTATTTAACAAAGAGGTTAGTGATATTATTGTAGGTATGCGTGAAAAAGGGAGTAGCTTTGCAGAAATAGCAAGAAACGTCACCGAAATGGGGTTTATAACTTCAACAGGCGGGTTTTGGAACGGTCAGACTGTGAGTAGATTATATAAACGTGTAATTGCAATGTGTGATAATTAACACACATTAACACAAAGTAAAAGAAAAGGTCTAGCGTAACGTTAGACCTTTTTTTATTTATCTATTTATTTTTAAAAAAGTTTTATTATAATATTTATAATAAAGAAAAGATATTATGGCTGGTAATGGTAAGTTTATAAATATACAGTTTCCGTTTAAAGACAGTAACTTAGGTCATTATATAATGTTAAATAATGAAGACGCTTCTGCTATCAAGTCTGATTTAATGCACTTAATATTAACAAGGAAAGGTGAGAGACTTTACATGCCAGATTTTGGTACAGACCTTCTTAAGTATATGTTTGATTTAAACGATGATGCAACCAAAGGAAATATAAAAGATGATATTAACGAAACAGTTAAAAAATACTTACCAAACCTTTCAATAAATGACGTATCAGTCACAACCAGTGACCGAAATGAACACGTATCAATACTAAGAATAGATTACACAGTTACAGAGGATACATTTGTTGAAACAGATTTTATATTAATCCAAATTTAAAAATAAAAAATATGTCAAAAAAAATAAATTATTATAGTCGTAACTTTGCTGACGTCAGACAAGAACTGATAGGGTACGTTAAACAATACTACCCAGACACACTTAACGACTTTAACGATGCGTCAGTAGGTATGATGCTTTTAGAACTAAACGCTGCGGTAGGTGATATGTTATCATTCCAAACTGATAGAATGTTTCAAGAAACACAAATAGACTTTGCACAGGAAAGAAGTTCAATACTATCAATGGCAAGAACATTTGGACTTAAGATTCCAGGAAAAAGACCCTCAGTAAGTATTGCTGATTTTTCAGTAACAATACCAGTTATAGGTGATACTTTTGATGTGTCTTACGCCCCAATAATTAAAAGGGGTGCGCAAATCAGTGGCTCAGGTAAAGTTTTCGAAACATCAGATGAAATTGATTTTTCCTCACCGTTTACAACAGGTGGAATACCAAACAGACTCGTATTACCTAACTTAGATAGTAACGGAAATATTATTAACTATACGTTAACAAAAAGAGAAATGGTAATAAATGGTGTTACAAAAATATTTAAAAGAGTAATAACTAGCTCAGACGTAAAACCATTCTTAGAAGTAGTACTTCCAGATGATGACATATTATCAATAAATTCTATTATAACTCTTGAAGGTACAAACTTAACAAAAACACCATCTAGTTCTCAATTTTACGATGAAGATATTAGATGGTACGAAGTAAGTGCACTTGCTGATGATGTGGTATTTATACCAGACAATACAAGACTCAGTGATAACTCAACAGTCAAACCTGGTAAATTTAAAAGAGTTGACCAAAGGTTCATAAAAGAATTTACCGATAACGGATTTACCAAGATAATATTTGGTGGCGGTACCCAAGACATAAGCTCATTGTGTGATTTTGACGTAGATAAATCACTTGTTGGTAGGATTGGTGACTTTATCAATAATCTATCGTTAGGGCTAACCTTAACAGCTAATAAGACAATGTTTATATCCTACAGGGTAGGTGGTGGTTCAAGTACCAACATTGGACCTAATACGTTAATAAATATTAATAGTGTTGAGCAATTCGTTAATGGAGCGGACTCTACAATTAATCAAAACGTTCGTAATTCACTAAAAGTTAGCAATCCCCTACCAGCGCTTGGTGGTAAAGACGAACCTTCAATTGAAGAATTAAGAAACCTTGTTAGATATAATTTTGCGTCACAAGAAAGATGTGTTACTATTGAAGATTATAAAGTTAGAATCGCTCTTATTCCAGGTGAATTTGGTGTACCGTTTAGAAATAACGTAATCGAAATTCAAAATAAAATAAGAATATATACACTAACTCTTGATGAAAATAGTAAATTAAGTACAAATTTAACATCCACACTAAGAGAAAACATAGGGACTTATTTATCAAATTACAGAATGCTTAATGACTACGTTGAAGTATCTAACGGTAAAGTATTTAACTTAGGTTTTGAAGTTGATTTATTTGTTGATAAACAATTTTCACAATCTGAAGTAATTACCGAAACTATTAATAATATTACAGATTATTTTGATATTAATAAATGGGGCATGGGTGACAACATATATATAGCACAACTTATTGAACAAATAAACAACGTTGCAGGAGTACTAAATGTTGTTGACTTAAGGGTTTATAATAAAGTAGGTGGTGGTAAATACTCTTCAAACGAAGTATCTCAACCATACGTCAGCGACGAAACTAGACAGATTGACCTACTTGGAGAATACACTCTTTTTGGTGACCCTACTGGTATGTTTGAAGTTAAACACCCCACCAGCGATATAAAAGTAAGGGTAAAATAAGTATTCACTTTATAATAAATAAACACTATTTTTATATTATAAAATTTTAAATTAAAAAATATGGGATGTAATTGTAAAAAAGACAATAATAGTGTTGATACTAAGCAAACACCAAGTGGAAAAAAAGACCCAATAGTTATTAAAGGTATTATATTAATAACTAAGAGTTTTTTATTTATACTCGCTTCGTTATTAACAGCTATAATCGTTATACCGTTTTCTATTTATATGCTTTTTAAAGTTATCTTTTTCAACAAAGGTGTGGATGTTACTGATAATTTAAAATCTATCGGTAATGTTATATTTAAGAAAAATAAAAATAATGATGATGATGAGTATGATTTTGATGATGAGGATGAATTTGAATTATTAGATTCGGAATAAGTAAATAAATAGGTATAAATGTCAGATAATATCAGGATAAAAACAACACCAGGCTCAAGGAGTAAGAATATAAATTTAAAAATAAATCAAAAATTTGATTTTATAGAAATTCTTTCACTTAAAATTTCACAAGCTGAAGCGTACAGACGATTCTGCTCTGACTACGGTGTAGTCGTCGGAAGAGTTATAGTTAATAACGGAGTAGGTGTTCCTAATGCAAAAGTGTCAATTTTTATACCAATTGATGAAGTAGATGCAGAAGATTCAGAAATCTTTGGACTATATCCGTACGAAAGAATAACTGATACTAATGATAAAGGAATCCCATACAACCTCCTACCTAGAAACAACAGGGGAAAAGATGAATGTTTCTCACCAATAGGCACATTTCCAAGTAAAAGGGAAATACAAGACAATCCAGAAATGGGTGATATATATTGTGATTACTATAAATTCACCGTTACAACTAACGAATCTGGTGATTTTATGATTTTCGGAGTCCCAGTAGGTACACACTTTATGCATGTAGACGCTGACATTTCAGATATAGGCGTACTTTCTCAGAGACCATACGATTCAATCCGAGAAGGTAACCCTATTGGTAAATTTACCTCAACAACAAAATTTAAAGGTATAAGTGAAACTTTAACGCTTACTCAATTAAAAACAACCTCACCAACAAGTGTTACAGTACCACCATTCTGGGGAGACACCGAAGAATGTAGAATCGGTATAGCTAGAAGTGACATTAATTTAGCTACAAATATAGTACCTCAGGCTATATTCATGGGTTCAATCATCAGCGATAACGATAAACATGCGGTCAGCAAATCATGTGCACCTAGAAAAAATTTAGGTAAAATGGACGAACTTGTAACTGGTGAAGGTAGAATCGAAATGATAAGAAAAACTAACGACGATAAAACCGAAAGGTATGATGTTGAGGGTGGTGAATTAATTGATGAAGATGGTGCGTGGGCGTATCAAATACCCATGAATAGAAACTACATGATAACTGATGAATATGGAAATTTTATCCCATCAGAAGATTCATCAAAAGGTATCCCAACAAAAGCTAAAGTAAGATTTAGAATCGGAATGAATATAGAGGGTGATGAAGGGAGAAACAGAACAAGAGCTAAATTTCTGGTACCACACAATCCAGATACATGGAAGGGCGCTAAAGAAATAGGTACTCCTGGCACCACTAGTTATAGTCCATTTTTAAAGGGTGTTGATTTTAGTTTTGACAGTACAACAAAGGATGAACATTTTACCGAATTATCATGGAACAAAATATATACAGTTAAAAATCACATAACTAGAGCACAACCTACACTTAATGATGAAGTCAGAAACTTCATAGGGCTTAAAAATGTTGATGATTCTAAGAATAGAAACCCATTTCCATTTAATAAATTGGACAACAAAATTAACCCACTTTTTACAATAATTTGTATAATAATTAGGATTATAGCAAGAATAGTTGGTGTAATAAATTTTATCATTATTGCGATAATTAACCTTATTATGATGCTACTTAACCTCATAATGAGAGGTATATGTATTGCACTATACCAAATAGGTTCGCTTGTATGTGGGATTAAATTAGCTTATTATAAGTCGTCCTGTAGGTCAGGAGGATGTATAGGTACCTTTAAGGCTAGCGACAACAGCTGTGATTGTAAAGATATTATTCCATACGTACCATACATAACCTTAGGTTGTAGTGCCGATGATAGTGGAAAAAAATACGCTCCAGGTGGTAGGCGTGGTAAAACGAAATCAAGTGTGTTTCGTAAGGCATGGGATGCAACTTACGCAAGTGTAGACCCAGAAACTGAACTAGAAACTAAAGAAGATTTCCACTATGTTAACGACGGAGCGGATGAACATGAATGTACAGCTTTAAAACTTCTATCAATAGAAGGCTGTGACGCTGGATGGTCACACTGTCAAACACTAGCATTAGCAGACGCTTTCGATATCTTTAAATTCGATTTTTATAATGATTGGATTAATGGTTCACTATATAGTTTTTTATTAAAATATAAAATCAGAAGGAATGGAGCTGGTAGGGAAAGATTTTGCGAGGTAGATTGTAGACAGATTGCCAACACAGGTGTAGATAATAATGATAACGGAAAACCTGATAATAGATGTCAACGTAACTATATAATTGACGTATGTACAGGTTCACAACCTCAATTTAGCACTTCTTTTACGGCTGCAGACGCTAATGGAAACCCTAATGGCGGTGTTAATGCTTACGATGCTATAAAAATAAGAAGTGGATACATTAAGAAAAATGATGGTGAATTATACTATTCACCGATAACAAGAGACGGTGACATTAAGTTATATGCCACCGATATCGTTAACCTAGGTTCAGTATTCGATTGTGACTGGGAAGGTGAACCAGTTTTTTATAAATATTTAACAGACACAACCTTTAATATTCCACCACTTGTAGCTCAATACGAACCTACAGCTTCTGGGGGTAACGGACCTATACAAATAACAGGGTTTGACACACCACTCTCAACCTACTACTCTTATATTCCTATCCCACAGATTAACAATGGAATATATAACGTTGGTGTAAACCCAGCAACTCCTAATGTAGTGATAATCCCTATCGGAACGTTCGGAATACTTAAATCAGGGTTAATCGGAAACATAACCTGTGGAGGTCTTCAAACCAACAGTAAAAATTGTAACAACATAAAAAGGTTAAGTGAATTAGGTATGGGCTTAGACGAAAGAAGAGATGACACTGGCAGTGTACCTAATAATCGTATTGGTAACGAGGATGTTGAATCAGATTTTGTAAGAGGTATGTTTACGTATTTAAATTCACCAAACTTAACAGAAATACCATCAGTTAGAATTGATGAAAAAGATTACTATGATTACGAGGATGTACACTACAAAGAATTTAGAAATGTAAATAAACGCTACTCAGTAGGTAGTCAAGTTTTTTTTCAACCTAACCCTCTATTAATTGGTATTGGTTCAATTCAAAAGACTGATGGTCAAATATGGTTTTATGAAAGTTCATACTATTTCTACTTTGGCTTAAATAAAGGTAAAACCGCACTAAGTAAAATGAAAAGTAAATATTTTGCAAAATGTACACCAGAACCAGGTATAGATTTTTTCGTTATCGCAACTGATATCACAAGTGACTCACTAAGTAATGGCTCAGGTGAGATAACGATACAAGTATCTGGGGGTGTCGGACCATACACATTTTCGTGGAATGGGCCAACCATAAATGGTTTAAGTTACCCATTAACTCCCAACTACACACCACAAAGTGGTAATACAAACTCAATAACTGGATTATATGCTGGAACATACACCGTTACAGTTACCGATTCAGCAGGAAATGTAACCGACAGCACATTTATAGTTCCAGGTGCACCATCAACTTACTGTAACACACAAAAAACTGATATAACCGCTAACGGTTATACTGACGGTAAAATAACAATCGACATAAGTAACGGAACACCACCATACACTGTCACAACATATGAATACGACCCATCACCACCAGGTACTTTATTATCCCCTGTAGGGCCACCAACCACTGGTAACTCCACAAGTAGACTTATATCTAATCTAGGTAAAGGATATTACAAAGTAATTGTAACCGACTCTAGCACACCTCAGACTAGCTGTGACGAATTAATAGAAATAATTGAACCTCAGGCATTAAACGTAGTATTAACTCCTGAGGACGTAGCCTGTAACGGTGAAAAAAGTGGAAGTATTATAAGTTACGTTAGTGGAGGTGTAGGTCCGTATTCATTTTTATGGAGTAATGGGAAAACAACAAGTCTAATAGATGACCTATATGCTGGAACGTATTCTGTTGATGTTACAGATGACGGAGCTAATACGACAACAAATTTTAGTGTTGCCGTAAACGAACCACAACCAATAACTTACGACCCTATAACTATTGTGGATGGTAACTGCAACGGTTCAATAGCTTCTATATCAGTTAATAATATTGTAGGTGGGTCAGGAGGACCATACATAACAACTATTTCTACAGAATCAAAAACTGGTACCGATGTAACATTCGATAATTCAGGACTTGGGCTAGATGAAGGGAATGGTGTTAACGCATATGAGGTTACAGTTACAGACGTAAGTGGATGCACCAAAAGCGAATTTGTTGATGTATTTTCACCAGACATACCTCTTACCGCAGTACTAAAAAGCGATACAACTTTAGGTACAATTACAGCTACTATTGACGGCGGTGTATTTAACCTTAATGTTACAAGCGGGATTGATATTTATAAATACGTGATAGAATGGTATAAAGGGTCAAGCACAACACCAGACGTCGTTAAACAACTTTCTGGTTCAAACGATGTATACAACCTTCCACCAGCTAATCCTGTAATAATAGATGTTAATGGCATACCTCAACTCGCCCCACCTGTTAAATATACTATTAAAGTTAGGGACAGAAACGGTAAGGGTTGTCTTACTAGTGATTTCGTAGTAGTCCTACAAAATTATGGTGGTGTTAGTATTTAAATACTAAATTAATTACTTTAAGATATGAGAAATAGATTAAAATATAAATTAAGAGAGAGTAGTTCTAAAAACGACGTGAACCAGGATACATTTATAAAAGTAGGGTTCGGTGGTGAAAGAAAAGTATTACCCGTTGGTGAAATAAATCATGTGGTTGATGTTGGTGCTGAGTTTGCTAAAGAGCGAAATAAGTCAAAAATATACAGATTACAAGGTACAGTTCAACCTTTATTTAGTAATCCACTAATGAACGTGACTACAAAACCATCCTTTTATTCACTTAATAATGTGACTGCAAACTTTACTTATGGTAGCGTTAGTAACTTTACTCCTCCCGAAACAGGTAATGGTTTAGACGTGTTCTTTGCAAAGTACTTTGTAAAGGACCAAACTAGTTCTGACGCATCACCCTCTATATTCCAGAATTCAATAGGTAAATTAGATTTAACATATAAAGACTCACTTAACACTTACTTACAAGAGAATCAAGGTTGGTTTGGATTTACTAACCCAGACATTAGTAAATCAGGTTTTTGTAACTTCATTGATATCGAACCAACTAGAGATAGATTTGACCTAAACTCAAGTATTGATAAAAATTGGCAACTAACAGTAACATACCCATACGATAGTGACGACACACATCACGTTGTTAATGGCGGGTTACTAATAGTTTCAGCAGCAGCGGTAGAAGTGGGAGGTATACCAATGGTAGCCTTAAGTACTAGTACACAACATGGGTTAGAAAACGGTGACAGGGTTAGACTAACTGGAATGACTGCAAGTTATAATGGTGACCATACAGTAAAAAGACTAGGTCTTAATAATGGTGATTACTTAGCTAATTACTTCGTAATAGACGTAAAACCAAATACTTTAGGTATTATAAACAGTACTGGTAGAATGAAAAAACTAGTCAACGGTGAACCATCAAGATACTATTTAAGAAAATTCAAAAAGATACTGTTAAAGGATGATTACGAAATGTATCCATTAGGTTTCAGTAGAACAATATTTAATGACTTAAACTACCAGTTCATCATCAACGAAGATATAGATGTAGGGATTGATGACTCAGGTGTTGAAATACGTGATAATTTAGGTAGACCACTTAGTGAGTTATATATTACCTTTATAAAAACCGATAGTGACGGTATGTTTGGTCCGTTAAAGTCAGGTTTGGATTTAGAATTTATAGAAGGTAATCTAACTGATACCAAAATAAGTAATGTTAGGAGAATTCACGACGGACCTGCATCTTGGACTGGCTTCGACAGCCACATTACACTACCAAATGAAGGTAATATATACGGTAGCACTTTCAACACTAAAGACTGGTTTTATGGTGACGTTGTTGAGTACAACAAGTTTACACTTAGAGAAACTAAACTAGCAGATGTACTACATAGGTTTAACACCGTTGATAGAGAAAATGCAAATGCATCAAGACTCGCTAAAGGTCCTAGAAGAGAAGGTTATTTATATAAACCTCATTATCTATTTAAAATTAGAGAATTCTCACTATATATAGAACAAGGTGATGAGAAGACAGGTGGTATTCCAGATTACCGTGAATATTTAGGTGTTAATGACGGGAGATACCTATGGAGAGATTTATTAGATATTGGAGTTTATGATGGGGAAGGTGAAGAGCTAGACTATCCATTTACAAATGGTGCCCACTATATACACCAAAACATATGTCTCATGACTAAAAGACAAGACCCATTTGGTCAATACGATTTATACTACCAAGGTAATATCACTGGGAACGGACCTTTTGACCCACCAGACCCAATAGGTGACGCTATTACTGATAATTTTATAGTAAAAAAAGGACAAGATGTTTGTTAATAAATATACGATAGTTAATTCACAATTAAGCGGGACCACAGGTTACGACATTAGTTTATCTATGAGTCAAAATGTAGGCTTTGTCGGACAACAAGAGTCAATTGAAAGTGAATTCATAGAGACTGAAGTAGACAAGGCTGTTAACGTCATATATGATTATGAAAAGGTAAAACTACTACCTAAAGATGATACTGTTCCAATAACTGATATAACATATAATATTAATTTACTAGAAACAGAAAGCAATAATTTAATCGGAGCATCTTCGGTAACTATATTAAGTTATTCCTCTTCCATTGCAATTGTAGGAAACAGTGGGAATGTAATAACAAGTAGTATGTTAGCTCTTGAAACATCAAAAGTACATAATTTAAAATTAGGTGAAAAAATTGTAATATTAAGTCCGCTAAGTAATATTTTTGATAAAGAGTTTACAGTAAAAAGACTTGATTCACCCACAGTATTTGTTATTGACATAAACCCTACACCTTCAAATTTAGCTTTAATCAACGGGACTATCACCAAAAGTTCAATTAAAAAAAAATCAAACTTTTGGTCTGACATAGGTTTCGATTATAACGATTTTCTTTTTAAAAAGAAATCATTTACTAAAAGTTTTTTAAGGCTTGATTTTTACGATAGCGATATAGCTACAAATCAAAATTTTATATCATTTATCACACTATACCCTAAATTTAGTTCAATAGATATTGCCGCTGCAGGGCAGGGTAATGTGCCAGACCCAACAACTTACCAATTGGATTTTGAATTAACTAACACGTTATTAGATAGAAACGGAAATGGTGAAGGATTTGCTTTATATCATTTTAAGGATGAAATACCACCTAAAATACTTAATGCACCTAAACACCTTTACATGAAGGCTAAATTTAATAACGCTAAGACTGGTATATCAACAGGTCTGATATCTTCAAATAGTCCCAACCTACCTATTGATGAACTAATGATGACAACTATGAACTTAACAGGTACAAGTGTTAAAAATAACTTATATACTAGATATATATTAACAAGGGATATTGACGGTTACTTCTACGAGATAGATGAAAACTACTCATCTAATGTAACTACATCAAATGTAACTACATCTAATGTAACTACTGGTAAGTATAATATAGAACTGTATGAAATAAGTACAATGTAATGGAGGTTATAAAGAGAAAAATAGCGTTAGATAATTATACAAGTAGAGAACAATCTAATTGGGGACAAATGACTGCAAGTACATTTAATATTAATGTATTTTTCACACAAGACACTGATGATATGGGCGTTTCTACCGAATTACCGTTTATAGCTAAATGGAATTACACTACAGACCCAAATAATAAAAATTTATTAGTTGACTACCAAGGGTTAATAAAATCTGGAACTACAATTTACAATAACGGTTATAAATTTAATTTTATGACAGGTGGTACAACAAATTTCTCACAAACAGGAGCTTATCCTAATACAAGATATCCAGATAAGACCATTAATCAGTACTTTACCCTACCTATACAAGTTACTGGACTTACAGAAAATAGACTTGACTCTGTAGTTTCATACGACGCTAATTTAAGGTACAAACCAAATTTTGATATAACCAGAAATATTAGTGCTATTGATTATCAAAACGCACCATTTATTTCTGGGACAAGAGTTATATCAAATAGTAATCTAAATCCGATAACATATTTAATTGAAGGCGATACAGACCCAGCAGAACTTGCGCTATTACCAATAACTAAAAGAGGTATTTATTATACGACTAAAACTGGAGAAACCAGAACTATAACTAGTAATGTTCTTGGTAAATATAAAATACCATATACTGAAATTAATTACAATTCTGAAGGGTTTAACGAAACCAACATTCACTTATCCGCAGAAACTAGAGAAGGTTATTTATTTGGGATAACTGAATCACCTACAGTCTTTAATGATTTATTCATCGATAGAGGTAGGTCAACGGTTATTCAGAGTCATATGCAACTTAGTGATATAACAAATATGGAAGAATTAATAAATTATGGAAATGGTTTCTATAATTTACAAAAATAGTGATATTTATAATAAAGAAATAAAAATAATTTAAAATGGCAAGTGGAGTTTACGGTACAATAAGACCTGCAGATATGTTACCAAGTGACGTAGAAATGACAGTATTTTACTCAGCAAATAGAGAATCATCTAACACAAGAGTGTTTAGTTTAAGTTCATCTAACTTAATACCAATAAACAACCCAAAGAACACAACAGGGTTTGAGATTTTCGGGGGGTTATATACACTTAAATTACCTATTAGTGAATTTGGAACTAAAGGGATATATACTATAACATTCAAACCTAGGGAAATTAGAACTAGGATTGTAGATTGTGGTGTTTTATCTGCTTTTCCAGACATAAAAGGTCTAGTTCTAGATACCTCAGACTTTAATGTAAGTCAAAATATAGGGGCATTTGAAAACAATAACTTAGTTGGTTACAGAATTGAATATATTAATACTGACACATCAGCTTCTGATAGAAAAATAAAAAACTTCTTTAGAATAGTTACGTCAAATAATAGAGCAGAACCTGTTAACCAAAACTTAACAAATGTTAACCAAAAAGCTATTAGATACAGATTTAATAACAACTCGTCACTTGTTTTTTGTACGCTATCACCATCAGCCCCATCAAATGTTAACCCAAACACACTTCCGTACATTGGTTCACCAAATCAAGAAATAATCATCACAAACACATTTTTTTCACCATTTATTATGGAAGTAGAAATTGTTGACTACGACATTGAAAGTCTCGCAATTGGTATGTTTGGTAATCAAAGTAAGGGTCTTGAGGATGGTATTTATAGTATATACAACTTTACGAATGAAATTTATAAACAATATAATCTATATGAAATTAAAGATAGATTTACTGGTAAACCATTATTCGAAATTAAAGAAGATAGACTTAATAACATTGATTTCACAAAAGGATTCAACGACGTATCAAATACATAATTAAATGGGTGAAAATAACAGAGTAAAGGTAGCGGGTTACGCACAAAGAGTCTTTTATAATGGTGGAATCGAATATAGAAACTTTAGTGACGGACTAGTAGGTAATCAGCAAACTGAAAACGCTGACGGAGAGACGTCTGTATTTACATTCGGTAATTTCGTAACTACGACAAATTACGGGGGTAGACTCACCAGACTATATACAAGTAAAAAATATAGTAATTTCTACTCACTAGATAGCTACGACTTGACAAGTTTTGGTAGTAAGTTAATACTAAATAACAACATTAAAGTAACCCTTAATCTAGATAATGGTAACTTATGTGATTTAGTATACTTTGGTTCTGCTACGGAATTTATTAGAGTTAGTCTTGAAAATATAATTACAAATTGGCCAGCCTCACTATATGTTACACCGTTAAGAAATGATGGTATAAATACGATTGTAGGTGACACTATATCTAACTATAATTATAATTCAGTCTTGAATAAGGCAACATTTAATGTTGATGTCAACTTCATTGATAATAAATTTGATATTAATTTTTTAAATAACGGAACAATAATAAATACATTTAATAAAAAAAACAAACTCAGAAACCTACAAGTTAGTTATGCTGATTACGTTATATTAATTAATGATAACGAATATAAAGTATTAGGGTTTTCAGGAGCAACAAGTATTGGTAACGATACAATCAAACTAGAAGTAGAAGGTGACCCATTTGGTTTTAATGGTTCAGCAGATAGTACCCCAACATACCATATAAAACCAAATAAGATTATTGAAGAGTCTTTTTTTAATAGTATAAGTCAATATGAAAATAATCTATTAAACAGGTTAACATTACCTAAATACACATCCACATACAACTACAAAAAAGATGAAGACGATGGAACAATTACGATTTCTGAAAAAACACTAACATGGCCAACAACTGATGGTTACAATATAGATTACAACACTGCTGAATATGTTAGATTTGTAAGTGAATTGATAGAAATAGCGAATAGTAAGGATGGTATCGAAACCAACCTTATGGCTAGATTCTTAACGGCTGAATCTATATCAGATTTTGACACTATACCAAATTGTGAAGGTGATGAAGAAGAAACTGCTGGTCAGAAAATGAACAAAACCTTAAAAATTTACGGTAGGGAATTTGACGAGATAAAAAAATATATTGACGGTATATCATTTGCTAACGTTGTAACATACGATAAGAAAAAAAACACACCAGACCAATTAGTTAAATACTTAGCTAGAGTACTAGGTTGGGAATTGACAAGTTCAATAGTAGAGAACGACTTAGTAAACTCATATTTAAACGTTGGCGCTAGGACCTACGCTGGACAAAGTAGAGGGCTAACACCAGCTGAAGCTGAGACTGAATTATGGAGAAGGCTAATACTTAATTCATCTTGGATTTGGAAATCTAAAGGTACTAGAAAAACAATTGAATTTTTCTTTAAATTAATAGGTGCTCCAGACGGTCTTATTGAGTTTGACGAACACGTATACGTAGCCAAAGAACCAATAGATATGAAACTATTCTATGCCACGCTTGAAGCTAATGGCTTAGACGACGACATAGACCTATACAACGTAGATTATGATGGATACCCTAAATTCTTTAGAGACACACCAAATATGTACTTTCAAAAAGGTGGTCAATGGTATAGGGAAACTGGCGGTGAAACCGCAACGCAATACATACTTAATGGTAATAACCCACACGTAGGACCTTATGATGGGGGAAAAGAATATATTAATCAATTAGAAAATATAATTCCAGACTTTACACCGTTTACACTTACGTCAACAACTATCACAACAACTGACGCAAAGTTATTTACAAATTATAATTCTGGGTTATTTAATCAATACACTGGTGCCACACACATTACACTTCAGAATGATAGCGGTGTAGATTTAACTAATATCTCAAAAGTTGAAAGTTCTATAATAAAAGACCCGTGCCCTCAAGTAGAGCAAACGGACTGCGGATGTGATATACCTGAAGATGATGAAGCGTTAAGGATTGACGTAACTAATAATAACCCATACACTAACAACTTAAATCAACTACAAAAAGACAAGAAATGTAAAGAAGGTATGATAGGTCAAAATATAGTAAACCCTACAGGTGTCACTTTAGATGGTAATTATATTGAAGTAGAGTTTGAACTATACGAACCTGATGGTACAGTATCAAGTACGCACACTAATACGACAAAATGGTTAGACCCGAATTGCTGCAACGCACTAGCCCCAGGTAGTAAACCGTTCTATCATGAAGAATACATAAATACAAGTACAGGTACTACTGGGAGTACTCTTCAATGGGAGTTAGTTAACTGCGGATATCTTTGCGTTCCAACGAACCAAACTAGCTCAGTAAGTACACAAATTCCGTTTCATGATTCAAGAAAAAGAGGGGTAGGTTCCACTTTAGCGTGTCAGTGGGTATTAGCAGGCTCGACACTAGGTAGTATGGAATTAATCGGAACTAACTACTATTTAAAATTTATAGACCCTAAAGGTGATTCAAGAGTAGTTAATACCGATACAGGTTTTTGCCCAGGAGGCCTTTACGATATTAATTATCAATTAATTACAGACCCATATACAGGTGAAAAAGGTTACGGATGTAAACTAAACACTAAAGGTGTTAAGGAATTTACCGATAACCCAACTAAAACAAATATTATATATCAGTTATACGAACAAAGAGCTAGAAATATAATCGGATGCTATAAAGATATAGTGTAATATATTAATAATATAATGAAATATAATTTACTATTTTTTAAAATAAATTATATTAACTAATAATTATAATAAACTTATTTAATGCCAGCAATAACCTTATATAGTAAAAATTGTAGAACTAAAGATTCTTACGAAGCCGACGGATACACAATAATTGAACTATCTGGCGGTACAGTTGGACTATACGAACCACCAACAACACTACCTAGTGGTGCTGTAGTTCAAAATCCTATAACTAGTCACCAAACAAAACCATGTTGTGAATTACTAGGTTATACTTTTGATGTTACAACACAAAAATGTATGTGGGCATTAGATAATTCCGAATTATTTAAGGTTATATTGAATCCAGAAGGAAACTCAAGCACACTATTTAATGTTGAACCTAATGAAACCTGCGAACTAAAAATATCTTTTGATTATTTATACATGTTTGAATGTGATAAACTGCGTAAAGCCAAAGCTAATGCTCTAGGGATTGTCGGCGCCAACTCTACCACATTAACGACTTTAGACGAACTAGAATCGTCCGCAAACACAGTAAGTACAGAGTGTGACTTTTACCAAGATATTATAGATAACGCAGATTCAGTACCTTATGTTATCCAATATTTAGCTCCAGGAGTAATAGGTCCAAATGGTATAACCATTCCAACCAACCCATCGTTATACTATGGAGGCAATCTACCTCCATTAGCTTATGGTATTTTCGACCCTAACGTGGTAAGTTATTGTTTAACAGACCTTGGGAAACAGGAATGGGAAACTAACGTAGTGACAGGTGGCACATGGTCAGCTAGTTACGGTACCGACACAACAACCTACACTAACGCACAAGTCAAGTCATTTATTGATAGTGAACCAAGTCCAGGGGACTATCACACAAGTGTGTGTAATTACTCTATATATGATAGAGAAAGAGCGGAAGACACTATAACCAAATATACACCCATACTAAATAACTGTAAGGCTGAATTACAAACTTTAACAAATTCTATTACTGGTATAACAGGAAACATCATAACTACACCCTACACAGCCCCAATTCCAGGTGTATGTACTACATATATTGATATGTTTGAGCAATTCGAAACTGCATTTACACTTGAAGTAGAAAGTACAGGTACGACAAAAATACTAACAAGTGTTTATGAAGAAACGCTAATGAATATTGGGACTGATAACCTATATAATTATATTGACTCCACATCTGGCAAGACAGGTATAATAATTACTGGTGATACAGGATTTATGCCAACACTCGCACAAAGTCAGTTATTAAGTAGTAATGCTGATTTATGTACTCAAATTAGAGATAACTTAGTTACGGATTTATTTAATCAATATTTAGAAACAAATACACTACCATCTACTCAACAAGAGCAGTTAGAGATATTCAGCGGATTAACTGGATGGTATCAATCATGTTGGTTAAATTATGAAACCACTATTACTGATAAACTAGTTTTAGATGCAATAGAAAATAGAAAAATTAACATCACGATATCAATAAAGAATAGTTGTGTAGATTTCACAATCTTATTAGATAGGATTAAGATGAATAAAGTGTGTACCAAAGTTGATAATATAAAAAAATTCATATCGGAACCACCAAAATTTGAATTAGTCAAAGTTCCTGATAATAAAAAATCATGGGTATCTAACGAAATAAAAGACAAAAGATTCTTTGATTTAAAATATAGAGGTACAGAATACAACACTAATCATCACAAACTCGTAGTTAACACTAAGGAAGTAGATTTAAATTTAAGTCCTTCTAGAGCAGTTGAACAAGATGTTTGGTGCTACGTATCTGATAACAACTGCATCCTTGAAGGTTGCATTTCTAGCGGAGAAACATACAACTCATTTAGCTGCCCTTCTGGATATACATTAGATGTTGATGGAGACAGTTGTACAGAACTAACGGTAACGGCAACCACAAGCAGTGCTACAACCTATACAGTAGGTCCTGGTGTAGGTTTAACTAACTCAGTACATTATTTATCTAGAGGTACTATCTTCGTTGAAGACGTAACAGACAACCAATGGCCGATATACTGGACAGGGACAACTAAAGATAGCTGGGTTGGACCTTACTACAACGTAGATTATTTAATAGATTCTTCTGGAAATTATTTAACACATAGTGGTTTCGGAATTAATAAGTTTTCAGATGGAACATTACAATATTCTTCACCAGACGCCTTTAGTGGTATTAAAAGTAAATTTGGTAAAAATAATTCAGACGTAATCTCTAGTATGTTTAACCCCAATATACTTTGGGGTGGTACAAACGGTTCAGTATCAGCCTCAACGTATAACAACTTAACAAGTACTAACAATGCTGGTAGATTACTAAACGCATCAGTTTGGTCTAATCCAGGAACACTTCCAGTTCAAGAATGGATTGGTTTATCATACTGTCTTGAACTAACAGAAACAAAGACATATAGGTTAGGGTTTGCTGCTGATGACGAAACAAAAATAAAAATAAACGGTGAGTACTTAATAAACCCAGTTACAGCGCCATCACATTACGCTGGAATACATAATAACTTTAGTATTTCTTACTCAAGAAGTATTCAAAGTTACGTGGTCATGGGTATTAAGTTATCTGCTGGTAAAAACATTATAGAAATAGAAGGTTACAACAATACTAGTGGTATTGCTGGATTTGTTTGTGAAATATATGACGCTAGTGAAGCACAACTAAAAAATATTAGATTTGAAAGTGAACTTAATTCAGTTAGGATATTTAGTACTATTGATAGAATAGGTACTACTTTTGATTTAGGTGAATTTAGCGCTTATTCATGTCCAGTAGGTTATTCATTAGATACCTGTGTATCAGGCTCTACAGTATGTACTAAGATTGATAGAATCACAAGAGAAGATGAACAATCAGACGAATACTGTCCTTGTGACGGATTTCCGTTAATTGTTAAAGGTTACGAAAATAAGACAATTGAACTACCTCTATCACCTTCGATATCAACCGTGACTCCTGCATCAGGTTGCGCAACAAGTGCTACAACGACTACAACTACAACAAATTTTGTATGTAATGATATAACCACACTAGTAAATAATTACGGAACTACTACAACATTAAAACCTATTAATGTGGCAAACGGTGGAACAGCCTACGCTATAGGTTCAGGTACAACAACATCGTTTGATGGGTTTTGGATTACAGAAGAAAACAATGGAACTATCGGGGTTTATGTATCAAAATGGATTAGTGGAACAACAAACACACAAGAAAATGTGTCAAGTCAAGTAAATGAGACATGTTGTAAGGTAATTGATGATGCATTTGAAATATACGCTGATATGTTTAACCAGGGTATTAACGCATATCCAAATGCGACTTGGGATAAAAACACTAGCAAGTGTGTTTATAGTAAATGTGGTGATAATGGCTGTATTGACCTAGACGACGTACTAACAACTGAACTTAGTCAAATAGATACAGTTAATGAATTTGCCAGTACATTAAGTAGTGAATTAATTGATGTTAAAAACAGACAAACAATTAGTAGCTATGCAACATTAAGAATGCTTTACGACAGATATAACACTCGTTCATTAGAATTTTGTGGAATTAATAGTTCTAAGTATGATTATTCCGACATGGACACCTTCGGAAAGACCGTTGGTAATTATTGGATTGACTTAATAGAACAAGTTGTACCAGCTACGACAATATGGGGTTCAACATACGCTTACAAAAATACAGTATTTGACCAACAGAAATTTAATTATAAACGTGGTAATTTATACCTATGTAATATACCAACTAGCGGAACAACATCATTACCAACAACAATAACATCAACAGTGACAACAGGTATAGTAAAGGCTAGAAGTGTGCTTCAAAACATACCCGACGGTATATACGTAGATTTATGGTCTGCAAATGGTACTAACTCTAATCCGTCAGATACTGGTTATTATCTTTTTATGTTTCGTGGTGATAATACTGAATTAGTCAACTCTGGACCCTATGCTTCGGACCCCTCTAAGGTTAACGTAGTTATCGATAATGATAATATATATTTAGGGGACGCAACTACAACTATTAAGGGAGGAAAGAGAGAGTTAAAGTATTACGACGGAACTACCGTAACTATGGGTCAATCAGACTCAACAACTTATAGTCTATCTAATTTTGCAACAGACATTGAAAATGATTTCTTCAGTAGGAATGGAGTAAAATTAATTGTTAATCCTTTAGTTATTGGTAGGCAAGGGATTTCTGGAAATGTACATTTAGAAATATATTTTGATATAGAGTATTTAGCTTATGAAACTATAGTAAAAGATATTACTAAAGTAAATCAAATAGATACAATAACCCTAAACACTACGTCATCGTACCAAGGTCCAGTTAGTTTTGATTTTGATAACGGGACAAATTCACGTACAGAACTTGACGGAGTAACACCACTAATATGGAAACCTATCAATACGGTATCATTAATAACAACAACGTCAACACCAACAGTTGTAACACCTCCACCTACAATATTACCCTTAGCAAGTAACTCTACGGTTAGTGTAATCAGTCAAGTGTTACCGAGTTCTATACCTACAACTGGGACTACAGGTGGGTTAATTACACTACAACCATCAATAACTAAATGTAATGGGGTTTGGATAAAGGATACTGGTTGTGAAAGTGACTTCTTAGGTGAAGTTACAACAATTGATATTAACGGTACAATAATACCAAGTTAACACTATTTATATATATATGCCAGTATTAATAAAAAATATAGTAGGAAAAGTATCGGACAACATAAATAGTAATGTTGAAGCCATAAGGTTTGTTGAAACCTCATTTGGTTATAAAGATTGGTTCAAAATAGGGCACCTAGAGGTCTTTATACAAAACTACAAGAAGGTAACCGAAATGACCGACTTAGGTAAGAATAGAGATATAGGTTTAAATATAAACAATAATAGAGAATTTATTGAATTACAAATTTCGTATTAATGAGCTACCAAGAAAAAATATATAGTCAAAATGGAAAATGCGATAGAAACTTTGTAGGTCCAGTAGTAAAGACAAGTTCAGATATATGCGTATTTAACAGACCATCATTTACAATGAGTGGTGCAAGTAGTATTAATTGTCCTGAAATAACTTGTAGCATTAGCGGAGTACCATATAATGACTTATTTACAGGGACTACTGAATGTTTTGAAACAAGCGCACTATCAGGTTCATGTTTCAATAGTATTGATTGGGTAACCAACGTGTACGAGGATGACGTTTTAAAGTACTCTAACGAGATATATAGCTCAACTAGCCTTACTGGGTCAGTTATTGATATAACTACCTTTAGTGGCTCCGTAGTGACCGCATTCAACACGCTTAATTACGACTATTCGTTTAGTGGTACAGAATTTACAATAGATAAAGAAGTTAGGTTTAAAAATATAAAACTAGAATTAACTACTAAGTTAGATTATGACGCAAACTGTCCTGTAACTGGCAACACCACTGGCTCTACATCATGTAGTTGTCCAGCTGGATACACAGCTACCACAGCGTTAGATGACTGTCAAAAATTCACAATAACAGCCTCAACTTTTAACGGTCTTGGTCCAACAATAGGGCTACTCCCCAACCCCAACAAGCTGCCAGAATATGCATTTTATGGGTCTAGATTCTACGAAGACGCAACAACAAGACCAAAACCCTTAGTCAAGGGTAGTGGTGATTCCTTAAAAGATAACTCTAATATTACACTTACATATGAAAGTGTAATTAGTAATTTATGGGGTGATAATAACGCAAACAAGGGTAGATTAAACAACGCAGGTTTAAATATGCCAGACGATGGTAAATGGTATGGATTTAGTAAGTGTGTAGATATACCTTCGTCTGGTGTATACAACATAGGTATAGCTGCGGACAATCAATGCCGACTCACAATAGATGGTGAATTAATATTTAATTTAAACACTAGTAGCACGTTTTGTTTTAAATACTGGCATGTGGTACCAATAACACTAACCTCTGGTAAACACATAGTTGAAATGGAAGCCATGAATGACATTTATACAGATGGAGCATTTGGGGCTGAGATTTACAATGCAACATCAGAGGTTTTATCTGGATACACTACAGAAGCTCAATTATCAGCTGTTACAATATTTACAACAACTGACTTTGCAGGTGGTTATTGGAATTTAGGTGAAAGTGGGTCTAGTGCTGGATATTACTGCCCTACTGGATATTCTTTAAATACATGTGGGGGTGGTCTAACGGAATGTATTAAGATTGAAAACGCAGACATAGCGTGTGTATTTACTGGAGCTTGCGAAACAAAACAAACGGTATGTGATTTAGACTTCAGCGGTATAACGCTTAATGATAGCAATGTATACGTGTTAACGGGTGAAACTGAAGCATTTGATTTGACATTTGACTTTACAGCAAATACGGAATCATTTGAAACAACAAACGCTTTATTTAAATATGATATTTATAAATTTATACCAGAATTAGGTTATTTTAATAACAGACCTGTATTTACTTCAGACTATTACGAATGGTCTAGTATTAGTGGAACAAGTGCGTTTACAACCTCAGTAACAGCAAATACTATAAATCCAGATGGCGAATACTTAGTTAAGGGTCATTATATACATGATATCTGTACTGAATTTGCTAATAAACTAAATTATAAATATTCAACAATATCAAACACTAGTGGCGAGTCGTTTGGATTATACCAACCAACTAGAGACTTCTACTTCATAGCATTCAACGATGCAGATATCCCTCAATTAACATCAAGCGATAATAACGACGGTGAGAATCCTATAGGTTCTCTAACGGTTTCCAGTCAAATATTAGATGGTACTAAATCAGAGTTTTTATTACCATTTAGTTCAGGTGATTTTATAATATCATTAAACGGTATCACATTAGCACGAGACTTTGACTACTCTATGAACGTTGTTAATAGTGGTAGTTTTATTACTAATAGTGTATCACTATCTGGGGCAACGGTTAATGGTGACATATTAACGTATGCGTTCACTAGTAGTCAACTAGGTAATAATATTAAGTCTGATACTTTTGATATAAATGAACCAATAGTTAGTGGTGCTACTAACGCTCAAGGTGATAATACAGTTTACTTTAATTCCGACACTGGTAAGTATGAATTATTTACCAGCATGAATCCAATAACAAATAATGATATAGGTGTAACTCTTAACGGTACTTCACTAGCTATAAATATAGACTACTATCAGTCAGTAAGTAATCCTAAAAGGATTATATTAGAGGGTTATTTAATCCCTAACGACATAGCAAATGTATATTACAATACAAATACAAATGTATTAGGTAATCAATTCGGAACATCAATAAAAGCTGCTTGGTTTATAGACAACCCACCTAGCGAAGTTAACGGTATTTTTACCCTTGAAGTATCGAGTAATAAAGACTTTACTAATATTGTATCTTCAGCTACCACACTATATACCGTTAGTCAAACCAGCTACAACGCTGTAGCAAACTTAGTAGGTAATCTTGGAGACAAACAATACTACAGAGTTAAAAATGATAAGAATTTCACAACATTATGTAATGAAGTAGTTAAAACGTCAGCATATAGTGAAATTTCAGAGATAACATTACAAACAAACAAAAATAATGCCTACTAAACATTTATTTTTTAGTATTTATTATTAAAATAAGAATAAAGTATATTTATAAGATATGAGCTACATAATTAACAACACAAGCGCCTTCGTTAATATAAAGTTAACTGAAACTGGTAGACAAAAGTTAGCACAAGGACAATTAAACTTCACATCCTTTGGAATAGGTGATTCTGAAATCAACTACAACAGAGAAGCGATACATGATTTAAGTACGTCCGCTATAGATGTTTCACTTTCTGGCAGTAGCAGGGTCTTAAGACCTGTTGACAGACAACCAGATATTAAGTCGTATATTACATCAAATAGTAATAATAATAATAACTTGAATTTATTAAATCCAGGTCAAATTAGCACTATTAAGGCGATTGTTAACAATGAAGCAACAGATAGAGGGTTTTTTAGTGGTGACGGGACAACACACATTACATACACTTCAAGCACTTACAGTCAAGGGACTAGTACAGTTGTATCACTTACTGGTGGTAAAACACTTTTAATTGGTACTGGAGCCACATTTAATGTTGGCGACTACGTACTACTTAAGGTAGGTAACGACACAGTCGGTAGTCTTGCGTTAAATCAAAACAAAACACCAGTACCAAACCTATGGTATAAAATACAACAAACCACAGGTGTAGGTGTATCTAAATCTGCTATTCTTGATAGAGAACTACCAAGTAATGGTGCTTCATCAGCTACATCTCAAATACTTATCTATCCAGGTGGGGAAGTATATAGTGCATTTGGATTTGAAACAACAACACCATATTGGAACAGTAATACACTAGACTTTGCTGGATGTTGCGACGTATCATGCGGTGATGTTCCTATTTGGAATCAAAACGCTGTTTGGTGCGAAAACCTTGCAGGTATGACTGGTACAGGTATTACTAATATAACAGCCACACCTAACGAGAGTTTTGAAAAGTTCGGTTCTAATGATTACTTAGGTCAAAAATATCCATTCTTCGAAGTTGATTGTGTTGGTGATTTAATAGGAAATGATATTTGTGCTAATCCAGGTGAGTCTGTAATAGATGACGCTAAGAAATCAATATCAATACTACACTATACAAATAATACGATATCTAATTACTATGGTGAGTTCTTTTTTATTGACGGAGCTAACAACAAGATACTTAAATTACAATTACCAGACCTAATGTACCATAGAAGAAATTATAGTACAGAGAGCGGTACAACTATGGGAATGACATTCATAGCAACAGGTACTACAAAATTCGTAGGCACTTCTGACTTAGAATACGTAGACTTAATTGAAGACCCTTCATTAGTTAGTGGTACTGAAAAAGTTGTAGGTAGAGTATTCCCACAATTAAAAACTGTAATATTTGAAGACGATGAAATTATCGCTGCAACATCTTATAAGTCTAATAGAAACTGGACACTCCCAGCGCTTAAAGCGAAGCTTGTGGCTCCAGCTAGTGGAGCAGCAAATGGTGTATTAGCAACAAACAAAACAATGTATATAACATATAGTTTTGAAAATGCTAGTGGTCTTGGTCTAACAACCACATTACCTGCTCAGTATTATACAAAAATAGAAAACAATACGTCAACTTCTAAGGATATTGAATTCAATATTGAAAGTATTGACTTATTACCCTACATGAGAAAAGAAGAAAAAGCTGGTTACGACGGAATGGGGTTCTCAGCCAAGGAGTTTAAGGTATTGTACCAAATAGTAGAAAAATCAAACGACAGACCATTATCAGACGCTTGGAAAGTTCACGACTTTACTAGTACTGCTATAACAACAGTGGCTAATAAGACAATAGACCCTAAGTTGTTAGAGATTCAAAACCCAACAACAAATGGATTCTTAATAGACTCAACAGTATCAGGAAGTTCAACTACTTTTAGTGTTATAGATTCATTAGAAATGGCAACAAATTCCCTACCTGAAAAACTTCAGTTTGGGGATGAGAGATTTTTCTACGGTAACTTAGAAACTTATATTGGTGCTACAATATTTAAAACGGTATTTAATATTAACTTATCAGCAGATGACTTCAAAACTACAGCGAACCCAAGTAGACCTAACAGTCTAGTCAACCCTCCAGATATTAGAGTAACTGAAGTTGGTATTTATGATGATAATAATTCATTAGTGATGATTGGTAAATTAAGTAAGCCAGTTAAATTGAGCTCAGGTAATACTGTAATGCTTGAATTAGCAATTGACTTTTAAAAAACAAATATATAGATGGGATTTTTAGATAATACAACAAATTATGAACTAATTGCGAAATTAACGCCGCAAGGAAGAACAAGACTAATTACTAGTACAAATAGTTTAATTAAGACATTTAGTCTTGGTGATTCAGACGCATATTACGCTACATTATCAGGACTTACTGGTGGTGAAGTTCCAGCTGTATCTGGAAATTATAATGGTAAAGACATTAGTAATGGTGGTAGTAATTACATGCTTAGAAGTACTCTTAATTATAACGCAAATACTGATAAAAAACCTGTTGACATAGCATCTATGTCAGTCAGTACATCATACGAGCACCTTGGGTATGATACATCACACTTTAGCGGTGGGGTAATTACACAAAACGCAGTATCACTTGCTGATACACAAACTGATAGACTTACAAATTTATATTATTCGTTTGGATTACCGATAACACCACAAGAAATAAACGTATATACTGGACTCACAATTACTCAAGGTGGTTATAAAGATACCGCACTTAGTAATATCGCTCAAACAAAAATGCTTGTAATAGGTCTTGATGTTAAAGAATATTCTGAATTAATAGATGGTAAAAGTGTTAAAATTAATATAGAAACCAGTGCTTCAACATATGAGATATACGGAACTTACGAAAACACAGGTACAGTACTAACTAATCAAGATGCCTCAGTGGTTGACACATCACTTAACATAACTAGATTTGGACCCAACAGAGCAATGCTTTTCTCAGATACTATTCAAAAACCAAATAATGATGCAAGTAAGAGTTGGGCAACTGGGTACGCACAAACTAAACCATTTAGCGTTAATGGTAAAGAATTATATAATGTTATAACAAATGCAAACGTATCTAAGGTTGCTGACAAACCAGTAGGTATTGCTTATTTAGACAAAGGGTTTATGGTAATAACAGAACCAACAATAGTTAACTCATTTAATTCTAATTATTCTGGAGCCACTGGAACAACAATTAACTTTGATACTGTTAGAAATAAAGTATCTCAATCAATCACATGTGTCGCAAACAGGGGTGAGTTTGGAGTATCCAATAACACGACATGGAGTGCAGGAGACACACCTAGAATCACTGAAGTAGGTCTTTTCGATGCCAGCGATACACTTATTGCAATTGGAAAATTAAATAAGACATACGAAAAATCAGCTAACGATTTTGTAGCTTTTAATATAACAATAGACTATTAATACTTTACATTAGTAAATTATATATTATACTTAATTAAAATAGTATATAATGGAATTAGAAAATGGTGAAAATAGTTTTGTGTTAGGTCTTGACGTATCAACCAAGACAATAGGTATTGCTTTATTTGAAGACGAGGGTGATACTGGTAATTTAAAATTACTACATCACGTAACGCCCAAAATCAAACCGAAACCAACAAACAAAATGCAAGAGCTTTTTGAAAAAGCTAGGATTTTCGAAGAAGAATTTTTAACTAATTATGCAGATATTGGTATAACTAAGGTTATTATTGAAGAACCCCTCCTACGTTCTAACAACGTTAATACCGTAGCAACCCTTCTTAGATTTAACGGAATGATATCCAGGTCAGTGTATGATATCCTCGGTGTAATACCAGAATTTATATCATCATACGACGCTAGAAAGTACGCTTTTCCAGAATTAATGGCAAAAAGAACAGGAACTAGAGCAGGCAAGATGTTTAGCGAAAACGCTATAAGTAAAGCTAAAGAAGTCCTGTTTGGTGGTTTACCATTTGACATAGATAAAAAACAAGTTATATTTGACAAGGTATACGACCTGGAACCACAAATAACTTGGCTTTACACCAAAAACAATGTATTAAAAGTAGAGAATTTTGACATGACAGACGCATATTGCTGTGTTAGAGCTGTTATGATGAGGGATGAGTTGTGGAATAGTTAATTACAGATAAGGTATAATTAAAACTATTTTTTATTTGTTTTTTAATTAAAAAATACATATATTTGTTTTTATGTCTCAAATAATATCGGATATATTAAAACAATTTCTAGGCGAACCAGCCGAACACAACGAGAGTAGTGGGCAAATGTCGTTTGATTGTCCAGCTTGTGCTGAAGACAAAGGACTAGCTAATGGTTGCGGTGATGGCAAACATAAACTAGCGTTAAATTACAAAAAAAACATATATCAATGTTGGGTCTGTAAGTTTGAAAATAACATGCATGGCAGTGTACCTAATCTAATCAAAAGATACGGTAATAATAAAATATTAAAAGAGTATCAAATAATAAGACCTACTGACTTAGACGCCAACAATCAAAATAAAGAAATTAAAGTAGACCTAAAATTACCAATAGGTTACAAGAAAATATCAGAATCAAACTACAACGACCTTAACTACGGTAAGGCTTATAGATACTTAAGAGAACGCGGTATCACAGACACCATGATTAAAGAATATAATATTGGATTCACTGTAACTGGTAAATATCACAATAGAATTATTATACCATCTTATGATGAATTAGGTGATTTAAATTACTTCATATCAAGAGCTTGGGATAAATGGAAAAAACCAAAGTACTTAAATCCTGACGTAGAGAAACAATTATTTATATATAATGAGTTTACCCTTAATTGGGATGGGACAATATACCTAGTTGAAGGAGTGTTTGACCATATTGTAGTTCCAAACTCAATACCTCTTTTAGGTAAAACTATGTATGATAGACTTAAATCATTATTACTTAAGAACGCCAAGTCTGATGTTGTAATACTATTAGATGACGATGCTAAGGATGACGCTATTAGAATATACAAGGAGTTAAATGTAGGCTCGTTGTACGATAGAGTAAAATTATGTACACCACCAGCAGACACTGACCCATCGTTAATATTTGAAAGAGAAGGCAATCGTGGTATTATTAAATTACTTAGAAGTTCAGAAAAGATACCAGAAAGTAATCTTTATTAATCATAAGATATTGACCATAAATTATCACCAGCTTCAGAAGCTAAATTATAAACATCTTCACCGTATTCTTGTGCAATTCTCAATAAGTCATAATACCCTTTACTTGGTTCTTTAGTATATCCTGAGTTAAATACAATTAAATCCTTTTTTTCATTACCCGACAACTCGTCAAAAGCTTCTTGTCTTTCATCGTTCGAAACTTCGCTAGTTGGAAATAAAATATCATAGTTAAAGTTTTTATCAGTCGGTTGTAATGTTTTTTTAATAACATCTTCTCTATTATACATTTTCTCCCAAACGTTAAAAGCTTTACTTCTAATTTCACCACCTCTAGTTGGTGTTAGCAGGTTATTATGTTTACTCGCAACATACATCATAGCTAACTCATAAATAAGTGGTCCGTAACCCTTTTCAGCGGCAACTGCTATGACATAATGAAAGTCTGACTGACTAGGGTTATATACAAAATTAATAATTGCGTATGCTTGTTTCGTACTAGGGTTAAATAATACTAACTCATTACTATTCTGCTCTTTAGCAAACAACCCTGTACCTTCAGGAAGGCTCGAAGTCGTTAACGCAGCTTCATCCAACAATCCTTCTCTAAGTAATTTTTTTATTAAAATTTTCATATCTTTACTATAAATACTTGAAATTTACATAAAAAATAGTTATATTCGCAACTAAATAACATTTGTGGATAAAAAAGAAACAAAAAAAGAACTATTAAGAATTGGTCAGGAAATTAGAGACTTAATAGACGACAAACAAAAAGAGCTTGAACTTTCATTCGTTGAAGATGACCACATTTATTATATTAGAGATAATAACGGGAAGATACGCACCGACTTCCCTAGTGTATCTACAGTAATTAAGCAATTTTATAATGACTTTCCAGCGCTTGATAAATCACTAGACATGTGTAACGGAGACATCGTAAAGCAAGATGAATTACTTAGAGAATGGACGGGTACTGCCGATTACGCAAATAGTAAGGGGTCTAGGGTTCATTATTTACTTGAAATGGATTTACTTAGTGAATATGGTTCGTACAAGGAAGTCAGGAAACCACACTTTGAGTGTGATGAACAACAAACTACTGATGGTAACCGTATGATTGACGCTGGCCATAACTTTATCAGGCAAATGCATAGGAGAGGTGCAGTATTGCTAGATACTGAAATGGTCTTAGGTAGTTCTGACCTAGAATATACTGGCCAACCAGATAAGATGTGGATTATGTTTGATAAGAATGGTGATTTAGGTGTAGTTATTAGTGATTGGAAAACTAATAAACCAAAAAACTTTCAAGTACACGCATATACAGAACCAATGCTTGCGCCGTTCACGGACTACATGGATACAGCATTGTCTCACTATATGATTCAACTGCCATTATATATTAGATTATTTTTAGACATGCTTAAGGGTACTAAGTATGAGAACATAAAAGTGTTGGGTGGGATTATTGTTCATTTAACAGCTGAAGGTGTTTTTACAGAATACAGAATACCAAAGTCATTTAGCGATACAGTATTAACAATGCCTCCACTACCAAGAATAAAGGAAGTTATGGCTAAGAAGTATAGTGATATTGAAAGAGAGAAAAAAAGAATAGAAGATTTAGATAAACTATTAAAAGGATAAATTATGGAAATTAAGAAAATAATACATATAGCTGATATCCACATCAGAACATTCAGAATGCATGAGGAATATGGGGCGGCTTTTAAGACGTTCTTAAAGCAGATAAGGGTACTAGTGGAACCATACAATAGAGAAGAGGTTAGAATCGTTATAGCAGGAGATTACGTACACCAGAAGATAACCATTTCTAATGAGTTACTTATACTTGGTACTTGGTTTCTTAGGAAACTAGATAAAATAGCACCAGTTGTAATTATTCCAGGTAATCATGACTTACTTGAGAACAATAAGGATAGGGTTGATAGTATCACACCTATGGTTCAATTACTTCCTGAGTTAAAGATACAATACTATACTGAAACTGGGTGCTATGTTGATAATAACGTTGTGTGGGATGTCTATTCCATCATAACGGGTAGTGACAGACCAAATATTGAAGATGCTAGGATTGACCATGGAGATGATAAGACATATATCGGATTATTCCACGGACCACTTATTGGCTCAACAACTGATGTAGGTTATGAAATTGAACATGGACATAGTCTTGATATATTCGAAGGTAATGATATTGTCATGTGTGGTGACATACATAAACGTCAGGACTTGAGATTTAAAGGTATACCTATCGTAATGCCTAGTTCACTTATTCAACAGAATTTTGGCGAGAAGATTGGTAAGCATGGTTTCTTATGGTGGGACGTTGAAACTAAGACATATGAAGAACATGATGTCGAAACCGATTACGGTTTTTACCAATTTAAAATAGATTCGATAAACGACATTGATAATGGTTCTGAAATATTAACAAATATATAAAATGGAATTACCAAAGAATATAAAAGACGAAATCTGGGACTACTGCAGGCTTAACGATATCACCGACCTTAATGGTTTTATTGTTAAGATGTTAACGAATGGTTTTACATCTGAGAAATTCGGCTCTACACCATGGGAAAAACCTGTGGAGGTTAAAGAGGTGGAAGTAATTAAGGAAGTGGAAGTGATTAAAGAGGTTCAGGTAGAAAAGTTTATTGAAGTAGAAAAGATTGTTGAAGTAGAGAAGGAGATATTTGTTACTGACGATGAAGCTAATATCGAATTAAAAAAAGAATTAACAAAAGTTAAAGAAACGCTTAAATTAAGTCTATCTGATTTTGAAAAATTAGACGAATTTAGACGTAATCTAGACGAAAAATTAGACGAATTTAGACGTAATCTAGACGAAAAAGAAAAAGAGATAGGCATCTTAAAAGAAAAATTAGAAACGGAAAAGAGTAAGCCAAAGAAAGAAGACGACGATATATACGGAGGTAAAAGAGGTTATTTAGGTTCAAACACAATTGATTTATGGAACAACAAGAAACAGGATTAGTAAAATTACAAATACCACAAAACGCAAAGATAAAGGTATATTGGTCAGACTACCCAGAAAACTACTCTAGAGAATCTAGAACAAGAGTAAAGAAATACTTTGGAAGTAAGTACGGGATTGATAGTCAATCTATCAACGTGGTATACAAACCAATTAAACGAAACACCTCTGGTGATATCGTTGAGATTGATGGTGCTAATATTGAAAACATAATGAGCACTCATTATCAAAGAGAGTTATTTAAGGAATGGCTTACCAGAGAAGGTAAAGAAGATTTTGATTTTAAAAGAATACTTACCTTAGATGATAAAGTAAACGGTGAGTTAGATATTGATATTGACGCTGAAATTCATAAGAAATACAGACTTAAGTGGATGATGGTTAATAACTTTTTATCCTATGGCGAGAACAACTACTTCCCAGTAGATAGATTCAAAGGGTTCACTGTCGTTAATTCAACACCAGCAAATCAAGGAGGTAAAACATCTATAACAATTGACGCCGTTAAGTTCTTATTCTTTGGTAAGACAACCAAGACCGATACCAACTCTGAAGTATTCAATCAATATAGTGAAGGTAATGAATTAGTTGTTAGAGGTCTTATAGAGATTGAAGACAGTGAAGAACTTATCATTGAACGACTATTAGAGAGAAAACCAAAAAGGAAAGGTGGTTGGAATATAACTAATAAGATTAAGTACTATAAGATACTTCCAGATGGTGAAGAAGAAGAATTAAACGATGAAGACGCTATCAAAACCACACAACTAATCAAAGACACTGTTGGTAATGAAGCTGATTTTGACTTAGTAGTGTTAGCGACATCCAGAAACCTAGACAGTTTAGTAGACTCCACCGCAGGTGAGAGCGGAAGACTATTAACTAGGTTCATCGGACTTGAACCGATTGCTTTAAAAGAAAAAGCAGCGAAAGAGATGTACAAGAACTTCGGAAAGACGATGAAAGGTAACATCTACGACACGGTAACACTTACCGAGGAGATAACAGGTCATAAATCGGAACTTAACACCTTAGAGACTAGTAAAACAGCTACAGATAGGTTATTAATGACTGAAACAGAAACATACAAGAGATTATCACAAGAAAAACTAGACGAAGTAGCCTCTAAGGACAAGATTGATGCAGAAATACTTAGCATGAACCCATCTAAATTGGAAAGTGAAATTGCTACTATTATAAATACTGGCAAACAACACAATACTGATATAAAGAAAATTAATTTAGATTTAAAAGAGATAGGAAAACTTAATTTCGATGAAGATAAGGACTTTGAATTAACAAAAGACAAGCAAACTCTAACAACAGATATCGCTGTTGGTTACGCCGAGGTGAATAGACTAAAGAAGGTGGTCCAAGACTTAATTAAGGGTGGGATTTGCCAGTCTTGTAACAGAAAATTAGATGATGTAGATAATAGTACTCATATTAATCAACACGAGGTAGATATTGAAACTAAAGTAAAAAAACTTATAGTTAAAAGTAATAAACTAGCTGTAGTTGAAGCTAGTTTACTTGGACTTAGTGAGGTTAAGAGTAAGATTGAACTCAGAAACAATCTTGAATTAAAGAGAGATAGACTTGGTGTTGAAGTAGATACACTAAGGATTGAAATAAAAGAAAAACAAGGTGACTTAAAAAAGTATAAAGAAAATCTGGACTCTATTGACAAGAACAAGAAGATTGACATAAACATTAGTCTTATAGATACTAAGATGAATGTTAGTGAAACATCTAAGAACAGGTTAAATGCTGAACTACAAACCATCGCAATTAATGTAGACTCAAATAATAAAGACATTCTTAAAAAAGATAATTTAATTGAGATATTAAAAAAAGAAAAGGATATCGAGAGAATTTTTAAAATATACATTGATATGGTAGGTAAGAAAGGTATTAGCAAGCTAGTTCTTAGGTCAGTACTTCCAATCATAAATGGTGAGCTACAGAGGCTACTGGAAGATATAACAGATTTCGATATAGAAGTTTTTATTGACGATAAAAATGAAGTGAGATATTTATTAGTAAAGGACGGTGTTGAAAAAGCACTTAAGTCTGGTAGTGGTTTTGAATTAACAACGGCAAGTATAGCGTTAAGATGTGTATTAGGAAAGATGTCTTCACTACCAACACCGAACTTTATTACGTTTGATGAAGTAATGGGTAGAGTAGCACCAGAAAACATACCAAACATGAAACCTTTATTCGAAAGAATATCTGATATGTTTGATATAGTATTCTTTATTACACAGAATGAAATAGTTAAAGATTGGGCTGATAATATCATTACTATTGAAAAAGTTAATAACATCTCAAAATTGAGTATTAAGGAATACTAACAAGTACGGTAGCTTTATTAACAAAAAAATAGTATATTTGCGTTATAATATTAAAAAAAAAATAATAAATTATGATTTTTACAAATTATTGTATAGTGGTAATGGGTAAGACAGAAGGCGTCTTACCAGAAATAGCAAAAGTTTCCGACAGTAAGCCAAAAGTTTTAAACTCTGTCGGTGTAGTTATATCTACATTTATTAGTGTTGCTAATGCTAAGGAATTGGAAGATTACTTTAAATCCTTAGAAAGAAACTTTTTCTTACTTGAAGTTGGTGCTGGTAATACGGGTTATAATATTAATAATAAAAAAGTGCACAACGGGTTATTCCGAGAAATGGAAAAAAACTATAGTAACCTAAAAGATAAATCTGACAAGATAATGGATGAAATTAGTGAATCATTCACTAATAGTGGTAGTACTGAAGAAGATATACCATTTATAAATCTTAAAATGGAAACTAAAACTGTTAAAAGTGATACAAGACCGAACAAAAGTTATTACGACAATTTAAGTGTTAGCGAGAAAGCGGTTATAATTGACGAAATATTAGACAAGGGGGTTGACAACCTAAGTGAATTCGACAAAAAAGTGTTAGAAATGATAAGTAAATAAAGTAAAAGATACTTTTTTTATTTATTATAGATATTTATATATCCTAACGAAACATAATAAGAAGTTATAGTATGAAAAATGAATATGAACAAGAAAAAATTTGCAAACACCTCAGACGACGCAACAATATCTAATTATTTTAAAGATGTAAGAAAAAGTGAATTAATAACACCTGAAGACGAGGTAGATTTGGCGATAAAGATTAAAAACGGTGATGATTCAGCAGTAAATAAACTAGTTGGTGCAAATTTAAAATTTGTAATATCAATAGCAAAAGACTATCAAGGCCAAGGTCTTTCATTAAGTGACCTTATAAGTGAAGGAAATTTAGGTCTGGTTAAGGCAGCAACTCGTTTTGACCACACTAGAGGCTTTAAGTTTATATCCTATGCGGTTTGGTGGATTAAAGAGTCAATAATTAAGAGTCTTAATGACAATGCTAGAATGATTAGACTACCTACCAATGTCATTAAAAAAGTTTCAGACCTAAGGAAAGAAATTGAAAGATTTGAATTAGACAACGAAAGACTTCCAGTGTATGGTGATTTATTAGATACTAACGGTGATGCGATAGAACACTTAATAACACCTCAGTGCACATCATTAAATGACGTTATAAATGAAGACGGTGACGAACTATATTGTCTTATAGCAGATGCTAATTCTAACATAGAAGAAGAGATATTTTCAACTGACGAAAGAATCAAAATAGAAATTAACAACATACTTTCAAAACTAGACAGCAGGGAAAAAGAAATTCTTGAATGCTATTTTGGTATTAATAAGGAGTATAATGGAATGACGCTTGAAGCTATTGGTGACAAGTATAACCTAACTAAGGAAAGAATTAGACAAATAAAAGAAAAAGCTATCAGAAGGGTTAGATTTAACGCTAGTGATTTATTTGATATAATTAATGAATAGTTATATATTTATATAGTACATATGAAAAAAATATTATTATATTTGATATTAGTCATGGCAGTAGGAATGGCAGGTATCGTAGCTTACGTATCGGTAGGAGGGTTATTAAAGGTATTCAGCGGAGCTGGTACACTTGGGTTATTATTCTTTTCAGCAATTGAGATTGCTAAGATTGTCGCTACTTCAGCGATACACACATACGGAAAGAAGATATCATGGATTTATAAAGGGCTTTTATCATTAGGTATTGGTATCGCCATGGTAATAACGTCTGTAGGTATCTACGGATTCTTATCGTCTACATACAAGGAAACGTTTATGAAGCTTGAGAACGTAGAAGCTCAAGTAACTTTACTAGAAAAGAAAAGAGATGGATTCCAAGGGCAATTAAACAATGTTAATAAAGAAAAAGAATCGATTAATATTAGGATATCAGAACTTAGCGCTGGTTTATCTAACAACGTTATACAATACAAAGACAAAGAAACAGGCAAGATAATAACAACAACCTCATCTTCAACAAGAAGGGAACTGGTTAAACAAATAGATTCAGGACAAGAAAGACTAGACGTTATAAATGTTAAGTACGATGAATTAAACACTAAGGTATTCGATTTAGACAACCAGATTGTTGAAGTAAAGTTAGGTAATGATAGTGCAGCAGAACTAGGTCCACTTAAGTATTTATCAGAAGTTACTGGTAAAAGTATGGATGAGGTTATGAAGTATTTTATATTCCTTTTGATAATTATCGGCGACCCTATGGCTGTTCTTATGATTATTGTATTTAATAAAATTGTCAACACTGACGAAAACAAGGTTGTAAAAAAAAAGTATATAGGTGGAAAGTTTGAAATAAAAAATAAGTTAAAAAATAAAATAAAAACAATAGGTTCTTTATTTAAAAGGTTTAAAATGCCTAAATTAATTAAAAAATCAAATAAAACAACCCCAAAAGTACATAATCAAGTTAAACCTCAAGTTATTGATGAAGTTATACCAGACGAAGCTTCTGCCACTACAACTGGTAAAGTTTTTACAAATTATATTGATATAATTGAAGAGCTCAAAGAAGAACCCAAACAAGAACCCCAAAAAAATATAATAAAAAATAAAGGTGATAGGGGATTTTCGGTTCCAGTTCCAGAAAGAAAAAGAACTAACACTGTAAATAGGATAGGTACTAATAAAGAGGTTAGGGACGGCAATAACGAAACTATTTACTTTAAAAAAAGGGGTTAATGAATATAAATACTAAGAGTTATAAATTGACTGAAGACAACTACATATCTCAAGGCACTAAAAAAGATAAGATAGTTATAGGTGTCACATATTCGTCGAACATGAGTCATTATACTGGGTGGTCAAAGAGAAATAATGGCAAATACACCAGGACAGCTATGTTTACTGTAGCGATTAACGGTAGTGTATACCAACACTTCTCTCCTAACTATTTTTCTGACTTTATGCTAAAACCAGACTTGAACGAAAGTGCTATAACTATCTTATTAGAAAACGAAGGTTGGCTTATTAAAGATTTAAGTAACGAAAAGAAGTACATTAACTATGTTGGACATATTTATAATAGAAAGGATTCTGTTATTGAGAAGAGATGGAGAAGTCAAATGTATTGGGCACCATTTACAGACAAGCAGGTAGATTCAACAATTAAATTAGTTGCTGAATTATGTAAAAACTTTAACATCCCTACGGATGTAGTTTCACACAATACCAACTTAGATGATGCTCAAAACTTTAACGGAGTATTATACAGAAGTAACTTTGAAAAATACTATACTGATATTACCCCAGCGTGGGACTGTAAGTATTTTAAAAATAAACTAGAAAAAAATGAACAACATGGATAACGAAAACGAACACGACTTTACAAAATTAATGTTAGAAGCGATTAGAGCTAAGTCATCTAACCATATGAAAAGACTTAACGAAAACGAAGGTGGCGATATGAATTCTGGGTTTGAAAGCGCTACATCACAAGCACCTATAAGTGGTGACCAAGCTAAATCAAATATTGACGTCGAAGAAGTAGAGGTTGATAATAGTGCTGAAGCTGAAGAAGAAGAAATCCAAGACAATGGCTTAGATACACCAGAAGCTAAAGAAGAAATATCCAACATAACTAGTCAGGTTAGTCAAATGGTAAGTGTAAAAACATTTGAGATTCAAGAAGATAATGGTAATGTCACCATGAGCGGTGAACTTCAAAATACAGACCTAGAGTGGCAATTCTCAAAGAATGACGGATTATTTATTAATGCGTCAAACGTTAACTTAACGGAAGAACTCAAAACCATCTTAGATAAGTTAAGTGCTTACTATATTAACTGGAGAGATGACTGGGGTGGTAAAATTGGTGAATATACAAAAAAAGATTAATATGGATAATAAGAGTATTTTTATATTAGTATTAGGTACAGCCTTAGTATTAAGTTTTATTTTTAGACCATCAAAAGATATTAGTACATATGAAAATGAGATAAATAATCTTAAGGGTGTTAATAAGGGGTTGATATTAAATAATGATAGTATATTAAATAATAACGAATTACTTAATATTGAAATAAATAGACTAATAAGTAATTTTGACAGTACTCAAGTAGCATTAGCTAACACTGAGGAAAAACTAAAAGATTTAGAAAATGATAAAGGTAAAGTTTCTGGTTACGTTAACACTCTTAATGCTGATGGTGTTGCCAGTGAGCTCGCAGACTATCTCAATAGGAGATAAAAGAGTTAAAACATTTGTTACACAAAAAGGTGATACGTTAGTTATAATGAGTCATCACGATGCCAGGGTACTTCTAGAAGATATATTACATTACGAATATTCAGATAGCTTACTAGTAGTATACAAAGGTCGTGATAGTCTAAATACGAATTCAATCGTAATACAGAAAGAAACAATTCTAAAACTTTCACTTAGTAATGATAATTTTGATATCATTATTAAAAATTTAAATAAAATCGTCACTAATAAAGATGATGAAATTATATTAAAGGATGAAATTATATTAATCCAAAAGAAAGAGATTAAAAAACAAAAATTTTACAAGTCGGTTGCTGTTGTAGGTGCAATTGTATTACCAATACTACTATTATTTTTAGCTAATTAAAATGGGTAGTAATCATATGCATAATTTCCTTAAAAAATCAAAAGAAAGTAAGTCTATACCAACACATGACCCTTACACTGGGGAATTAAACCCACTATACGAGGAGTTGACAGGCAAGAAAAACCCAATTAACACCAAACGTTCTAAACATAAACCGATTGACTACAACACAACCACTATGGATGATTTAGTCAAGTCTATAGAAGATAAGGACATATTTAACTCCACTAATGATGTCTATATAATCAAGAAACTTATAACATTCTACAAAGAAAATAAATAAACCTCAGCAATGGGGTTTTTTTATTATTTTTCGATATTTATAATAAACACTATTTTTATGAAAGACATAATCAAAAAAAGACTTAATGAAGAATTCACTAAGAGCGACGCTAAAAGTGAAATCAGTAAATACATGAATTCCAGCGAATTCAAGTCTAAGGTTGAAAAAATAGTTAAAGATAGAATAAAGAATGAAAAAGCGTTAGAAGATAAGGTTGTAGATATTACCAAAAATGTTCTAACACAATTATATAAGGCTCTTTGGGTAAAGAGGTCAGTATGGAAAACCATGCTATCAAATAAGGGTAACTAATATGAAAAAGATAAGGATAAGTGAGCAACAGGCTAACATGTTACAAGAGCTCGGTAAAACCAAAGTTCTTAAGGTAACTAAAGAACAGTATAACAGAATTATAGAGTCAGAAAGACTTGTAGAAGGGGCAGGACCATCAGCAGTAGACCACTCATTTAACACCGCATTTAAGGGTAACTCTAGAAATGAATTTAAAAATACAAAGATAAAACTAGAAGAACTATATGAAAAATTCATTAATGAATTATATGGTATGAATGAAGGTTCTGAACTTGTATATGAAAAACTACATAAAATAATGGAAGTTTCTGGTTTAATCAACAACGGAAGACTAGTTAAAGAAAAATTTAAAGGTGATAAAAACATAGTAAAAGAAATAATATCTATGGGTCTTCACGAAATGTATGAAGGTGGTAACGAATACAATGCTATGAATACCATGGAGGAGGCTCTTGACGCTGACCTATCAAATAGTCATGAAACCATAGAAGATACGTTCAAAACTATTTTTGATAAAAATGTTGATATCAATAAAGTAACAAATAATACAATTAGATTATATTACGAAAAAGGTAAATATAAAGAAGCTTGGAGATTTTACAAAACACTAGGGCAAGAAGCACTTAGAGAAGAAGAAGTAGAAACTCCAGAGGGTATCGTAGGGCTTGATATACTTAGATACGCACCAATATCTCAACTAAAAGAGACATCACTAGACGAACCAACAAGCGTTAAAAAAGTTAAATTCCCTGGTATTGGGAGAATGGACGCAACTAGAATAATCATGAGTCATGATGACATTACAGGGAGTGAACATGAATACTTAAGAGTAGATAATAAGTGGGTGTTTGGGTACGTAGATGTATTTAAAAAGAAATTTAATGAAGAGCCAATATTTAAATTAACACCTGAAAATAGATTTTTAGATGTAGACATAATAAACCCAGTATACCTTAAAGCTAGGGATGAATTTAAAAATGGTATGGCTAACTTAGCAACCAGTGACCCAGGTATGTTTAAAAATGAACAAGATGTTGATGAAGCAACTGTAGCTGGCTCCGCTAGTACTGGTGGTAGTTCAGGTCCTGTTGTTGCCCCTTTACTTGAACCTATACATCGGGAAGGGTCAAATGTTGTGACTTCATTAATCAGTGACGATGTCGAAATAAAGGTAGATAATCCATTACGAAAGGCGGTTGTCGGTGCATTAGAAATTATAAACATGGATTCAGTAGCCCCAGATGAAATATTAAAAAATGAAACTGAGCTAAATGAATTAGCAGCCTCTGTAGTTAATCATGACGATACAGAAGATAATGTAATTAATAAAACTTTACCATCACTTAAACGCAAGTTTCCAAAGATGATTGAGAATCTAATTAAATACGCTGATAACGCACATGAGCCTGAAGTATATAACCAATACAAAGAACACGTTAAGGGTGTTTATAACATATTGTCTTATATAAAAAGAATGTACGAAAAGATAGAAAAAGAAAAATCAGGTGAAGCTATCGAAATTAATGAAGAAGGGATTCAAAATTCTGGGCAATATGATACACCAGGTTTTTCTAATCCAGACATGACTGGTGACACACCAAAAGGTACAGGTCCAACATGGAAAAAACCTACAATAGCTGGAGGTAAAGAAGTTAAAGTAAAAGAAAAGTGTTCTGAGTTCCCGTATTGTGACCAAGGGCCTGATGCAATTGAAATAAGTAAATAAGAACTTTAAGTAAAAATAAGATATTTATATATATAAATAAGAATACTATGAACAAAGATATAATCAAAAAACACTTAATAGTGTTAAAGGAAGAGAGCGAGGCGCCAGGTTTAACTAAAACTAAAAAGATACGAGATGAGTCTGGAAAAACAAATAAGGCTGCAAATAAAGATGTTGCTAAACAAATGAAAGACTACGACAAGCCATTGAAAGACGACTCCAAACCTGTTAAAAACGAATATACTAGCAAAGAAAAAGAGTACCATGACCAAATGGAAATTATGAATGGTCAAGAAATGGCTGAGTACGGGAACGAACCTAGTGAAATATTCAAAAAAAGAGCTGAGGAAGCTATAGCTGGTTCAGCAAGAATGGGTAACTCCCCAGACTACGCAAATGTAGTTACAGCAGACCAAGCTGGATTCACTGGAGAAAAGTTCGGTGAGAATCTTGTAAAGACTATTAAAGCATCTAAGAAAAAGAGAGATGACGCTGAAACTGTAAGAGGTCCAAAAACTACAGTTAGTGGTGCTGATATTAAGGATAGCTCAATGAGTAATGAAGATTCTAAATCAATAGCATTATCAGAAAATAAAATTAACAAAAAAAGTAAAATGAAAAGACTTGTATTTAAAAAAGAATTTAAGGGTATAGAAAACGCACTTAATGTTATTCCAGAATCTTATAAGGTTAATGGAAAACAATTTCACATGACTGATGGTAATGAGAAATATGAAATCAAATGGGAAGGAAGCTTAACAGAAGGTAGAGCGGTTGTCCTAAAAGCTTCAGATAAGAATCTTATGAGTGAAGACATGCAAAAGATGAAGCACCTTATGGGTTATTCTTCTAAAGAAACTCTTGGTACTGTTAAGGGTTCTGCAAGACTTGATGAAAATGCAAGATTTAACGATGTACTTAACAAGACTAAGAACTTATTAAGTGAAGGTCCAGTTGCTGGAGGTATGCAAGGATTTAAAAGTAGTTGGGATGATATTGTAACTAACCCAGATAAAGATGGTAGATTTGATGATTATGATGATGGTGAAAACAAATATTACGACGACAACGTATCTTTCCCTGATGCACATCAAGCACCTAATAGTCTTCGTAACCCAAAAAGAGGTGAATATGATGATAGAGAATTAGAAGATATAGACCCAAACTTAGAATTTCCAGGTGACTTAGATTTAGACGAAGCTAAAAAAAAGTCTAAAAAACCCAAAATGGCACTACCAAGTGAAGATGACATGGCCTTTATTAAGTCGGTAATCGCATCATTACCTAATAACTTTTTAAAACGAGTTACAGCGGTTGCGACTAAGTACGGTATGGACCCATCTGATATGTTAGACGATATGTTAGATACGATTATGAATGACGGAGAGACCAGCGTAGAGTCCCAAGAAGAACACGATAGATTCAATCAACTAATTACCGATTATTACGACTATTTTAGTATAGTGATGGGTAAAAAATTCCCAGAATGGACTAATTAATAAATTAAGTGTAAAAAACTAAAAATAAATACAAACGATGAAGAGAATCAAATTCAAGAACCCATTCAACGGGATAGACAATGCAAAGAAACTTATTCCAGAGTCCTACAAGACTGATGGTCACGAGTTTGAAATGACTGATGGTAACGAAACTTATAGACTTAAGTGGGAATCATCTATAAACGAAGCTACAGCACTTACATCTGGCAACAAGTCTCAAATTAATGAAGATATGCGAAAGATGAAACACTTAATGGGTTTCAAATCACAAGATACACTTGGTACAGTTAAGGGTGCCGCAAGACTTGATGAAAATAAGAAGTTTAATGATATTCTTGGTAAATCAAAGGGTCTTATTAAGGAGTATCAAACGGAATACGACCAAGATGCAGAACTAGAGAAGAAAAATGGTTATGATGATGACGAGGAAGATAACTCTTCATGGGCGGTTAAATGGGAACCAATATTAAGACACTCTCTTGGTGATGCAGGTAGGGTTGCAAAAGAACTTGGTGCGTATGATTGGTTCGAAGATACATTTAAATATAGTATGACTAAAATGGCGAAAGCAAAAGCACCGTATGAAGATGCTCTAGATAATTTTACTCATAGAAGTGATTTAGAAAGAGACCAAGGTTCTATCACTAAACGCCACTCACCTGCAGAACATGATGAATATAAAGAATCCAAAAAGGCGGTAAAATGGTTAGGAAGCCACTTCGAGCATATATTTAGAGAGGAGATGGGTGTTATATTCAGAAAAGATATACTAGAAAGGGATAATATTGATATCGACACAGCTAAGAAGATTCATCGCACATATGTTGAAGCTACAAGACGCTACGAATCAAACAACTCACTTAATGAAAAAGAGTTAACTGATAAACAAAAAAAACATATTGATTTAAACAATGATGGTAAAATCACCAAAAACGACTTTGACATCATGAACCAAAATGAAGTTCATATAAAAGAAGAAGAAGAAGAATTAGGGGCACTTTCAAAAGGTGCAATTGGTAAAAAGTTTAAGGAATACGGAAATACAATATCCAAAGCTGACTTTAAACCAAAAGAAAGGATAGTTACTACTCAACTTTTAGATATCATAAAAAAACTAGCTGGGAAATCAAACGCATACTCACCAGCTGTTATAATGAAACTAGAGATGCTAGTGAAGGAAATTGATAAAGCTATTGATTCTGGTGGTGCAGCGGAAGGAGATGAAGGTGCTGAAGACCAAAAAGGGTTTAAAGTGGACGAAGCTACATTCACAGATGAATATAATGATAATGATAAATTAACAGGAGGTCAAGATGAACTACCTGACGAATTACAAGCTGCCATATTAGGTGTTGATGAAGCTAACGCAATAAAACCTGGAACTGCTAGGTCAGGAATGGGTGGTGAGAGAGGGCTAAAAGGTAGCCACTTAACTAAGGGTGAGTCGAAAGGTAAACCAAGAAACCATGCCTTAAGGCAAGCAGGTAATGATGAGATAGAAAAACAACTTGCTAACATGAAACCAGACGAAGAATCTGAAATAGAAAGAGACTTGTATAAGGATAGATTTGACGAAGTATTTGAAGGTATGCATGAAGATGATGATATTGAAGAAGAAGTTACTGAGAGTTTTTATGACAACGAAGAAGTTGGGCATGAAATATCACAAATCTCAACAATAAAAGATTTAAAAGTTTATAAAAGTGCTGATAAAGCACGTAAGTTAAAGAAGGACCCAAATTTTGGAATTATACTTATTGATAGTGATGAACAAATGGAGTACTACTTTGAACCATTAGGTAATGGTAAGATTAAATATAGAGGTGAAGAGGAATATGAAGACTGGGGATAATTAGCGGCTTAAAATAAAAACTCATTAAAATTTTATTATAAATTATGAAACGACTTAAATTCAAAAAACAATTAAACGGAATGTAATACACGAATAATAAGTTATTAAAAAACCCCTCCCCTAATAAGGAGGGTTTTTTATTTTTTACAGATATTTATTAATAAGATGTTATATAAGATAATAAAATTATTAGTTAACCTATTCAAAACAAAAAAAACTGAAACGGTTAATAATGACCTAGAACCACAAATTGTGGAACCGAAGGAAGAAAAAATAATAATAGATAATAAAAAAGATAAAGACATGGGAAAAGTTTCAAAGTATGTTTCGTTAGCTGAAGTAACACACAGTAATACAGCAATTAGTAGAGGTTTGGATAATACACCAACTAATGACCAACTAGAATTAATTAAAGAGGTATGTATCAATGTTTTTGACAAACTAAGAGAACATACAGACGCACCTATAAAGATAAACTCGGTGTTTAGAGGACCAGAATTAAATAAAGCTATAGGTGGGTCAAAAACCTCACAACATTGCGTAGGTTTAGACCCTAGCAAGCGTAGTTACGGTTCAGCAATGGATATTGATGATTACTACTGGAGAAAAGGAATTAATAAATTCAATAATACAGAAATGGGTGATTGGATTAGAGAGAACTTAGATTACGACCAGTTAATATATGAAAAACCAGTAAATGGTTATTCAGGTTGGATTCACGTTTCTTATAGACCAGACGGTAAAAATAGAAAGCAAAATCTAATATTTTTAGGTGGTGGTAAGTACATACCATATGAAGGTAATGAAAACATTATAAAAAACCCAGATTTAGATAAGTAATATTTATTATTATATAATATTCATTATATTAGTGACATAATGAATAATGCCAATAAAAAAATAGAATTCTTGAGTTATATTAGAACACCATTAAGTGAAAACAGTATAGTTGTATTATTAAGTGCTAATAATATAAAACATGAGCGCTCACAATTATACGGAGATTTCATACAATCATTATTGGCTATTGTGTTTGATACATACTTGGGTGACGAAATAACACAAGAGGTTGATAAAGTAAGCCATTTTAAATGGTGTTGGGATAAAAACTTAAAGAACTTTAAAGATGAAGGTATAAACTTTAGCCAATCTAAAGAAGCATATGATTACTTTTTAGAATTCATGTATGAAGTATATTACTCTATACCCAACAAAGAAACTAAGCCACACATACCATCCACTATAAGTATATTGTGGTTTAAGTTATTTTCTTATGAAACCATCAAGACTCGTTCTGATGTCGATAATTTCATAGAAGTTTATACTATTTTAGACAAATCTTTAAAAAAAGGACAGAAAAACATCATTTAGACTTGATTTTATAATAATATAGTCCTATATTTGTATCTATGAGACTAATGGAAATAGTTACTACTGAATTAACTTTAGATAAATTAAAATCTGAAGAAAACTTACAGAGTATCATCAATAACAATGAATACACGTCTGAAACGAAAGTTAGTAAGATAAAAGATGAATTAAAAAAAATTGTTACAACAAACAATATGATTGATACGTGGATTAAATATATCACTACGGATGAATCAAATAATAACGAATAATAAAAAAAAACGAAAAAATGGAAAAATTTGAAAACATGAAAGCTATTCTAGAAGGTCTTAATGAAGATGTTCAGAAGTTCGATGAAAAAGGGAATAAAGCTGCAGGTACTAGAGTTAGACAAGGGTTACAAGAAATAAAAAATGTAGCGCAAGAACTAAGAAAAGAAATTTCTGCAAAGAAAAACGCCTAATAATATTATGTGGATGGATATACTCAACAAACTACTGTTAATAGTCTTAATGATGTCTTCACTTAATGTGACTAGACATTTATATTATTTTGGACAAGCATGGGTTAAGTCAGATTCCGACAACCCTCAAAAGTACAAAATAGACGACAGTTCATTATGGATATTGAGTATGTCCATTTCATATATACTAACATCAATAATTAGTGGTGTTTATATGTAATAATAAAGTTTTATGAGCGAAATACAAAACAAACTAGACTCACTACAACCCTACATTGTAGGTATTAGGTACATTCAAGGTCTACAGGTCGTAGACGCTGTATTTAAAGATGGTTGGACGGTGCCAGAATCTGATATAATCAGAAAAGAACTAGTCGAAGAAGGTAAAAACTACTACATGTTTTACACTGAAAAAGAGAAAGTAACTTTTGACGACTTATTAGAGTATGTTGAAGGTATTATCACTATTAATATAGAAAAGGAAAATAAAGAAGAACTATTTAAAGTTAAAGTAAAGGAACTACAAGAAGTTTTTAAGAAAAGTTCATTAAAAAAATTAAGTACACTTAAGTTTAGATTTAGTGAATTAGAAAAACTACCTACATTAAATGAAGATATAGAAATAGAATTTAATGAAGTTAAAGAAAGTCTTAATAATGAACCTGAAGATAAAGTAGATGGGCCAATTGATACGACAGAATCTAACACTACAAAGATTAAAGGTCAAGAGATAGAACTACCGCCCAAGAGTGAAAAGATTATACTAGAAGAACACTCAAGTAACGTTGTTTGTAAATGTGACGAAAACGAAGTATGTCCAGTATGTGAAGAATCGAAATTCGGACAATCTTAATTTAATCACCAAACATATAATATCTACACCACTAAAACTTCTTAATTGAAGTTTTTTTTGTTTTACTGGTTATTTTTTATTACCTTAGTTGAAAAGTAATAGTTACGAAGAGATAGGAACTAAAATGGGTCCCAATGAGACCCAAGTTAAAGTATATCTTTTCCGAGTTAGAAAGATATTAAAAGAAAAGTTTAAACACCTTAATCGTTAGTTTTATTTTCAAAGTATTCTTGAACAGTGTTAATACACCAAACAATACCTGAAGCAAACACACCATCTAATAAAAGGATAATAGCAATATTATCAAAACCTAAATGGTTTGTAATAGCTAAAGACCCATCACCAAGATAAATTGATAACGCACTAAGTCCAGCGCCAATCCAAGTAGGTAAACACATAAAACATGTGAATAACTTATGTAGACTGTAATCACCTTCACCAAAGTTAGATAAAAAACTTCTCCACCATTTGAAGTTACTACCCCAAATAAGTATATTGCATACTCCGTATACAATGAATGAATAAATAAAAATATTTGTCATAATATATATAATTTATTTAAATATAGTGAATATATATCAGTATGTAAATATTTATTAAAGGAATAGTGTTTACAAATAGGTGTATTTTACCTAAATTAGTAATAATGAAAGATTTAACAGTACAAGATATATTAGACAAAGCTAATCGACAAACTAAAAAGTTTATAAAAGAATTAGATGGTGAGGAGAATATAGAAAGAGTTGAAACCATTGACGCTGTTCAAAACGACATAAAGGGAATTAGACAAAACGTAGAACTAAAGAAAGGTTTATATATAAACGAACTTAAGTCTGGGTTAGGTAATATTGTTAAAAAAAACCCAAGTAAGGTTATAATAATAAAAAAAACATTTGGTCAGAAAGTTAAATTGTTTTTACAGAAAATATTTACTAAATTTTAATATGAGGTACGAAGAATTAATAAACACAGTTTCAGAGATAATTAATAATGAAAAAATTAACAATAATGGATTAACTCTAGTATATGAACTAGAAGATAAGAGACATAAAGATATGGATGAACATTTGTTCTACAAATCCAATCCAGAAGGTACTGGATTTGAACACAGAGACCTAATTGAAGTTGAAATCGGAAGTGTTACGGTAAGATTTATTAAAAAAGATTTGGAAAAGTAATTATTTATATATATATTTACAGTATGAGAAAATTAATATATACATTGGTAGTTACTTTAATAGTATTATTCTTATCTACATCTTGTGAGAAAGATGAGTATGAGCCATGGGTTAATATCCCAGAAGCTCAAGACACCACTAAGTGGCAAGATAATTACACAAACGGTGGTACTCTACAGAATGGTACTGGTAATAGCAATGCAATTAACGGAACTAAATGGGTTTTAACTAAGATGGTAACATCATTTGCTACTGAATACCCTAATGATACTTTAGAGTTCATTTCAAATACTAAGTATACTATTAACGGTACTATTGCAAGGAATTATCAATTAAGTTCTATAGTAGGTTCAACTAATTACGACTTATCATTATATTATATGACTACATTTGGCGGGAGTCATTATAGTGCAAACATAGGTTTTTATTTCGTTGATGATGGAGTAATAGATAATGTAGAGTTTCACAATATTCAAAATACAACAAGTAAAATTAGGGCTTGGTTTAAAAAGATATAATAAAAAGTAATAAAGATAATAAAATGAAAATTAAACTAAAAGATGTAAAAGCTATCAGTGAAAAGTTAGATAAAACTTATATAATTAAACTAATTGAAAATAGTGAATCAGAGAAGGCTTTAGGTAAAGCGATTAAGAGTTACTACAATTACATAAAAAATAATTAATAATTATGAATACTGAAGAAAAAGGTAAGTTATACGAACACTACGTGACTCAAGCTGGACTACTTGAAAGAAAGAACTCTACATTAAAATCTCATAATGTGATTAATATACCAGACAATATACAAAAAGAAATAAACGAAAATCAAGCCAAGATAAATATATTTCAGGATAAAATTAACGACTTGTTTAGATAAACTGTTTTTTATTGTTTACACTTTGAATTATAATCGCTAAATTAGCATATAATAAGGAATATAAACAATAAGGTAATGATGAAAATAATATCAAAGGTTATTAAAGAAGACGGCTCTCAATCAATAGTATATTTGGTTGACTCAAACGAAAAGGCACTTAAGGCTGAGATTGTTGATGCTGATAGAAAAAAAGTATTAATAAATGAATTACTTAGTGAATACTTTACACCAGAGGACTGGGTAAACAACAAAGAAGACCTATTAAATAATGTTGTCGAAATGACATACGAAGAATATAAAAATCAATAAAATGGAAAGTAACGGAAACAATAGTCCATTATTTCTTGTCTTTTATTTAGATAGAGAAATGATGCAAAGCGAAATTATGCAAGGATTTGCAGACCAAGTAAATAACGCACTAGTCCAAAAAGATGCTAACGCAATGGCCTTCTTTATTCCAACAGATGGAGAAGAGCGAATTGAATGTATTAACCCAGCTCTAGTAGAAAAAACAGAAATGGGTAAGATTAATAAAATCATTGAAGATATTAAAAATAGCTTCGACATTGGCCACGGTGCTGACGAGGGAAAAAACAACCCAGACAATATAATTGACGTTAAAAAAATAAGTAAAAAATAAATAAATTTATTATATTGTTAGTTTTGATGTCATAAGTGAAACTATTGACAAAACTGATATAATTATATATAGATATAATTGTATTTAACCTCCAAAATTATAGTATAATGGAAACAGTCAAACAAACAAAAAAAATGAATAACGAAATTAATCTTACACTACCAAGTAAGAATGATGAATTACTTAGAACATGGATTGAATCTAAGAAAGTACCCACTCAAGAATTTATGGATAAAATATTAGAGTGGGTGAAAGTCGTATTCGACAAACATTTTGGTAATAAGCAGTACGTTACAGATAGACAAGTAGAAGGGTTACTTATTGATGTTACTTTAAAAGTAATTAAATTTAGAAACAAATTTAATGAAGATAATGACATGAAAATATATAGTTACTTCCATAGTGTAATTATTAGTGAATTAGTAAGAAATTAACACATGAAAGGAGACAAGATTATATTTAATATGTTATCATTTATTAATGTTTTTAATAAATACCTATGCATAACACACACTAGATATATAAGACCGATATTAATTTTATTATATCCGTAACTAATTATGGTCTAGTGCTTGTGCGGCGAATTTTGGTCATCGGCCATCCAGTGTGGTCAGCTATGATTTCATACATGTATGAAATTGTTGCAGGTTGTGCTGTACCCATAAATATAATACTTTTAATCTTATTCTTCTTACATGCACTAGATAGCGCATGGTGAAGTCTTTGAGCATCTTTCTTACATTTACAAATAATCATTTCAAATTGGTCCTCATTATATAAAACTAATTTATTATGAACTACAATTAACTGCTTAACCATTTTCTTTTTGTAAGCACCTTCCATTATTGGTTTTATTATATCATGTATGGTAACTCTATCATGAACTGGGTTTCTACCGAACATCCAAAATGTCTCTTCGAATTCGTAAGGGTTATCATCTAATATAGTCCAACTTCCAAGTGCTTTTTCGGTATAAGTCCTACCCATTTTATCTCTAAGCACCCTAAATTCGTCATCATCTTCAGTGTCTTTAATTATAGCAATCTTGTAGGTTATTTTAACTATACCTTTATAGTTAACATATTTCCTAGGGAATATGACACCCTTGTTGGTGTCAATAATTTTTCTGTAATTAATAAAAGAAGTCTCTCTTGTTTTACAACGATGCATCGTCATACTATACTTACCGTTTTTTAATAGAATCACCCTGTACATATTCAATAAATATACGTATATTTAAATAAATGTAAATATTATGGCAAGGGATTATTACGAAATACTTGGACTAAAAAAAGGTGCAACAGATAAAGAAATAAAAAAAGCTTACAGAAAATTAGCTATGGAACACCACCCAGATAAAGGTGGTGACGAAAATTTATTTAAAGAAATATCAGAAGCTAATGAAACATTATCAGATAAAGTAAAAAAAGATAATTATGACAAATATGGACACACCAAACAAAGGCCAATGCAAGGTGGTGTAAATATGGAAGATATGATGAATCACTTTGGTGGGGGAATGGGTGGAAACCCGTTTGGTGGAAACCCATTTGGTGGACAGAGAGAAAAGCGTGGACAAGACATAATATTTAATATGAAGATTACGCTTGAAGAAGTATTTAATGGTGCAACAAAGCAATTTAAATACAAAAGAAAAGCCGCTTGCGTTAGTTGTAACGGAGCTGGTGGAACCGACAAACAAGTTTGTGGAACGTGCGACGGTAGAGGTTTTGTTATAACACAGCAGATGACACCTATGGGTAACTTCCAAACACAACGTACATGCCCAACTTGTCAAGGAGAAGGTAATGTAGTTAAAAAAGTATGCAATAGCTGTAAAGGTGTGGGTGTAGGTAATAAAGAAGAACTTATTACAGTAAACATACCTAAAGGTATTACCGAACAAGAAACACTTCAATATTCTGGGATGGGTAACGCTATCAAAGGTGGTACACCAGGCTCATTGCTTATTAAGATTAACATTGCTTCTCATGAAGATTTTGTAATAAGTGGTAATGATTTAAAATATCAGTTAAAGTTAAGTTACCCACAACTAGTTATGGGTGATAAAGTAGAAGTACCAACAATTGAGGGAGGTAAGATTAGAGTTACAATACCAGAATATAGTAAAATTGGTGACAACTTAAGGATAATTAACAAGGGCTTAAACAATATTAGAAATAATTTTCGTGGCGCAATGATAATTATTTTAGACATAGAAATGCCAACAAACATTGAAGGTGAAGAGCTAGAACTAATTAAAAAATTAAAAAAAATACACGAAGGGGTTGAAACTAAGGTTGATTAATAGTATCTTTGTATCAGAAACAAATAAATAACAATTAAATTTTAAATTATGACAAAGTTTTACGAACCACATGAGGACACATTAAGTATTTTTAACGGTGTTATCGCAAACAAAGAATTAGACAGAGTGGTGTCTATCGCAATCAGAGGTAACAATAAACAAAAGGAAATCTACACTATCCAAAAGAGTGGTGAGTTAATGAAGAGTGAAACTAATAAAGAAGTCTTTATTGTGGTGAATGAATTAATATTTGAACAACTAGAAGAAGTTCACCAAGTACTAGTTGCTGAAGAAGCAATTACAGCCATTGTATTTGACGTTGAAAAAGATAAATTAACTGTTAAGAAAGGTGATGTTGGTATAACTAATCGCGGAGCCTTCTCAGGTATACTTAAAAAGTTTACTCCAGAAATGTACGAAGTGGTACAAGAGAGTATTAAGAGTCTTTATGAAGTAGAAAAAGAAACAGCTGAAGTATGATGACGCCAGAAGAAGTATCAGAATACAACGAAGAAGCATTAATTGCGGATGGGTTAGATGAAGCATTGATAGGGGTTGCCGAGAGAATAAATCTCGGTCCCGTTGCTGCTTATAGTGTCGAAAAGATATATGAAATACTCATGAATCGTGACGGAATGACATATGAAGAAGCTATTGAGTTTTTTGATTTTAATATAAAAGGGGCATGGATGGGTGAATACACACCAGTTTATGTGTATACAAACGAAGAATAACATGAAAGAACAATTATATAAACTACTAAAGAGTAAAGCTTTATCTGAAAGAGAAGAAGCTATAACAACTTTAAAACTTATGGGCGAATACCCAGCTGGTATTGGAGACCACTCTACTAAAGATTTTTATGACAATGTTGAAGAAGCATTAGGAAAATTAGTTGATGCAGACGACAAATTAGAAGCCTTAACAAAATACAAATCAGAATTATTTTCTGCTAGATAAAAACAATAGTATATGGAAAACTACATAAATACAAATACAGACTACTATGGTGAGTTTAAGAACTATGCAATGAACCATATGGGGATTAGTGGAATGCAATTTCACTATTGGGATAAATTACAAACGTCATTATACGATAACGTTAATGTGGTAGGTAGTACCTCGCCTAATGGGTCAATGACACCATATATTCTTGAAGAAAGAGAATTAAGAGTAACCCAAATGGATATCTTCTCAAGACAAATGATGGATAGAATACTTTGGGTTGCTGGACCAGTTAACGACCAAATGTCAACTGTTGTATGTGCTCAATTAATGTTCTTAGACAACCTAGAGGTGTCTGACATTAGGATGCACGTAGATAGTCCAGGAGGGAGCGTTAAAAGCGGTCTAAGCATGGTAGATGTAATGAACTATATTGAGTCTGATATTGTAACAGTTAATACTGGTATGGCAGCGTCAATGGGTTCTATTTTATTAGGTAACGGAACTAAAGGTAAAAGATTTGCGCTACCAAACTCTAGGGTTATGCTTCACCAAGTTAGTGGTGGTGCTCAAGGTCACGTTAAAGACATGAAGATTAGTATTGCAGAAGCTGAGAAGTATAATCAAACCTTATTTGGTATGCTTGCAGATTATACTGATAAGGATATCAAAACAGTTCTTGAAGATTGCGAAAGAGATAATTGGCTTAACGCTAAGGAAGCTTTAGAATATGGTATAATAGATGATATTATCACTAAGAAATAATAATGAATAAAGATTCACAAAACATAAAGGACCTACTGTCAACTTATTCTACAATACTAGATGATATATTTAAATCATTTAATATCGAATATGCATATGGTAAACTTACTGATTATACAAAGTTAAGGTGGTTTAATGATGGTGTTTCAATAAAATTCTTTAGTGATTCAACACATAGTATTGACTATTGTGAGGAGGTTGGAAATTGTGATGATTTAATCATGTATTACAATAGGAACAACGGAAAAAAATACTATACTATATTTAACTCAAACAATAGATTAAGTACAGAAGAATATAATAAATTATTAAAAAAATAATAATTGGTTGCCCCATATAACAATTTAAATACATAAATAGATATGGAAACAATTATTTTAATTTCAGTTTTATCAACTCTAGGTGTGGTTGCATTAGTTACGGCTATTGTGGTTATGTTTACGAAGTTGAACAAAAAGGTTGGGAACGAAATGTTTAACAACGAGATAACAGGTTTAATCAATTTAATTGATGAAAACCAAAGGTCAAGTGACAAAAGGTATGAGGAAAACAATAGTAATCTCACCCAAGGTATCGATGAAATATATCGAGTAATTGACAAAAAGAGTGAAGAGAACAATAGTAATCTCACCCAAAATGTCGAAGATATATTTCGAATATTAAGTACACTTGAGTCTAATTTAGATTCGAGGGCTGATAAGCTCCACGACCTTATTAAGCTTACGGAAAAAGAATTTGTAAATCAGTTAGATTCAGCTAATTTAACAAGAAAAAGTTAATAAGGAATTATTAGCTAATTAATAATAAACGGGGCAACGAATTATTAGTGGGGACTTAACGGTCCCCATTTTTTTTATTAAAAAACTTGACAAGTTAGTAAAGTTTTAGTATATTTGTGTTTATAAGATACGTTCTTTAATTTATGGGGTATATTGTTATTGATTACTTAAGTTGTGATTAGTAAGCATGCAGTGTTAAATGGAAACACTTTAATAACCTATTGCAATTTTTTAGATGACAACGAGTTTGACATTGACAAAAACTTCCTAGAAACTTCTCAAGTAGAAGAGTTCTCAGGAGAGGTAGCATTCGCCTAACCGAAGATGCACGTCCTTCAGGGACAAACATGGTTTAAGACTTTGAGACCTACCAAAGACACCCGTTAGTTGTTAGTATCAGCGGTTAATAATGAAACTATCTATTTTTGTTAGTCTAGAAAAGACTGACTAAGCATGTAGAAAACTTATTAGAAGTAAGTGAGACTGGGGTTCAATCCCCAATACTCCACGTAAGACGTTTTTTGTACTAACAAAAAACATCAAAAACAAATTAAACCTTCTAATTAATTTTAGAGGGTTTTTTTTATTATTAAAGGTTGACAATACCATTTATTCTATGTATATTTGTACTATAACAAAAAAAAATATTATATTATGACAATTATTAAAGAAGACAGTAAAGTAAAAGTACATTACACTGGAAAACTTTCAGACGGTACAATTTTCGATTCTTCTAAAGCAGTTGAAGGCCAAGAACAATTTATTGACAGAGACCCATTAGATATTGAGTTAGGTAAAGGGATGCTTATCCCAGGGTTTGAAAAAGCTCTTCAAGGTATGGCAGAAGGTGAAACTAAAACAGTAACTATAGAATCAGCAGACGCTTATGGTCCGATTCAAGAAAATCACTATCAAGAAGTTGAGAAAGAATTTGTTCCTGATACTGTAAAAGAAGGAGACATGCTTCAAACTGAGAATGAGCAAAAACAAGTTATGCAGGTGACTGTAAAAGAAGTTAAAGAGAATACAGTCGTATTAGATGCGAATCATCCATTAGCTGGTAAGGACTTAACCTTTGAACTAGAAGTGGTAACTGTAGCTTAAGTAACGATTATTATTTATTAATTATTTGTTTTTTTATAAAACCCTCCTAGTGAGGGTTTTTTTATGTTTATTCAGATATTTATTACTAAAGAATGAAATCATGAGAAGAAAAGATAAATCATTAGCAATGCTTAAAGCTAATATATTATTTGAACAAAGAAACCTTAAGTCTAAGGGATTAATCAAGGAAGATACGAGTCTACCAATTACTGGTAGTATTAGTAATGGTAGTTTTAGTTTAGAGTATACAATTATTAAAGAAACAGAAAAGGCTTTTTTACTAGAGTTTGATACGTATAAAGGTGTTAAGGAGGAAGTGGTTAAATTAAAAACCTGGGTCCCTAAAGTTTGGGTAGAACTTAATAAAGACCATAATATTGAGGAAAATATGAAGAAATCCATGGAGGAACACTATGGTAAACTTAATGCTTGGATGAGAAGTAAGAATTATAATAAAGTAAAATATTCACTCACAAAAGAAGTAAAGAAAAAACCCACACATAAGGCAGTTTATAAATACATTGATTCTACTTTTTTTGGAGGTATGACAGAGGTAAATGTTCAAGAAAACCCAGACTATAAGTTTTCTGAAAAAGAAAATATTATTGATTTAGTTTTAAGAGGTTACGAGGGTCTTTTCTTAAAATTAGACGATAACGTAATGTTCTTCCAACCTTATGAAATTTCAGGGATATTAAAAAAAGTAGAAGACCACCCACGTAAAGATGATGTCGAACTCTTATATGTAAAAGACATTGAAGTTTACGATAAATTACCTAGAAAATTAAAAAACAATCATTTACGGTCAAAACCAAAATTCGTTAAAATATAAAAAATATCACAAACCCTCCTAGTGAGGGTTTTTTATGTTCCTGTGTTATATTTATAATAAACAAATAATTATGAAGGAATTTTTAAAAGATATCTTAATAGAAGATAAAAAGGACGGTAAAACATCATCAAAGAAGGTGATGGGTGTATTAGCTGGAGTACTAGCTTTTAGTGCTTTCGTGGTAGACGGGTTTAATTTCTATGAAATTGACTCAGGAATGTTTGACTCAATGTTGATATTTTCTGGCACAATGTTAGGAGCCTCAATCGTAAAAGGATTTGGCAGTGCATCAAAATAATGTATATAATAATTGGAAAGGGAGTCAGAATAATCTGACTCTTTTTCATTTACTTGTGGTAGTGTTAACAGTCGTACTAGTACTATTGTTAGTGTTTGTGTTTACGGGTTTAGTTTTCCCTTTCTTTTTACAATTGCAAGCCATGGTTTTAAATTTTAAATCTTATGTTATATTCTATATAGATAAATATATGATAAAAGTTAAATAAACTTTAATTATTTATTTTAATAAATAAAATACCTATATTTGTTTTATAATTATACTAAAAATAATAACTATATGTTAAAAGTAAATGTTAAAAATGGAAATATCGACAAAGCTCTTAAGCTTTTAAAGAGAAAAACGAGGAACGTAAAACAAATTGTCGAGTTAAGAGATAATAAAGAATATACAAAACCTTCAGAAGCTAACAGGGAGAAAAAAAAGAAAGCAATATACGTTAATAAGAAAAAAAACAAAGAGGATGATGTTTAACATATTTAAACGAAATAAAATAACACTTCTAAATAATAAATGGGAAATATTAAAATCTGACATTAAGATTTCTACAACACCAAAAATATATGAGTTAATTTATATTACTGACGAAAGTAAATATTATAGTGTTTGTAATGTGATTCATAATATAAAGGGGGGTAAATGTAATAGTATTTTTGTAATTTTAGAAGAATATATTGATGATTATAATTTATTTGAAAAATAATAATTAAAAAGTTGACATGTATTAAAAATATATGTATATTTGTTTTATAGTATTAAAGAAAGGGTATAGCAATTAACACACACGCAAAATGTAAAAACTAGTTTCAGAAACTAGTTTTTTTAATACAATATAATTAATCCCCAGTAATAAGCTGGGGATTTTTATTTAAAAATTTAAATATGAGTAAAGATAAAAAATTCCCATCACTTTTAATCGTAGGTCATAAACGCCACGGAAAAGATTCATTAGCTGAAATACTAAGCGATAAGTTTAACCTTAAATTCAAATCATCATCACAAGCTTGTGCTGATATCTTCATTTACGATGAATTAAAATTAAAGTACGGGTATAATACACCAGAAGAATGCTTTGAAGATAGAGTTAATCACAGACAAGAGTGGTACGAAATGATTTGTGATTACAATAAGGGTGATAAATCTAGATTAGCTAAAGATATCCTAAAGACTACAGACTGTTATGTAGGTATGAGGGATAGGGAAGAAATATATGAGTGTTTAAAAAATAAGTTATTTGATTTAATAATATGGGTTGATGCTTCAGATAGATTACCACTTGAAGATAAAAAATCTTTTAATATAGATAAGTCTTGCGCTCACATTATTTTAGACAATAATGGGACATATGATGAGTTCACAAATAAGAGTGTATTATTAGGTAAATTACTGACTGGAACTATATAATACTAAATTAAATACCATAATAATTAAAATAACCCTGTAATTGATTACGGGGTTTGTTTTTTAATTAAATTTCTTTATATTTATATATAGATACTGATATATATAAATGAATAAATAAGTATAAAAATGAATAAAGAAATAATAAATCACTTAGCACTTAATGATGGATTAATAACTAGACTTAATCCTTATTTAAGTGAGGGAATGCCAAATATATTTGATTATGAATATAAAACTAAAGTATTAGGTATTAGTGGGTATATTAACGAAAATAGTAGTGTAGAAGAAAAAAGATTAGTTATCGAGGAATATCTATTAATGGAAGGATTTTGGGATGATATAAAATCATTCCCTAAGGACCTTATGCTGTTGATGAAAAAATTTAAGGAAGCGGTAAGTACCCCAGGTAATATTGAAAATTGGGTTAAATCTCTTGAAGTTAAAATTGTTAATAAAGGGAAAGAAAAAATAGAAGAATTCTTAAAAAATGTAAAAGAATCTGCAGAAAAGCTTGGTCTGGATAAAATTGCCAAAGGTATAACTAAAGTAATAAAATTTTTTGAAGATAGTTTCATAAAAATAAAAGGTTATGGTGGGTGGAAAACAGCTGTAAGTCTTACTGGTATGGCCTTATCTATAAAATACGTAATAGATAAAATTGGTGAAGGTGGTTTAAATATTTTAACAACACCGATAGCAGAAATGAGTAAGGATTTTTTAACAAATCTATTGGATGATAACATATTCGACGGTTTAAAAAAAACATTAGTAACTGGGTTAGGAAGTTTACTAAACGGTGTTACTGGTATAGGTGCATTTATAAGTTGGGGGCGTAAAATATTTAATGGAATTAAATTCGTAGTGGAAACACTTAAAAACACAACTTATTACTTTTCAGGTTTTTCAGGAGTTTGGAACTTTAACAAAGATGATAGTTCAGATATAGAGGAAAGTTTTAGTAAACCTACTAAAACTAAACGTTTAATTAAAAAACTAATAAGAGAAGGTCTTGAAATTAAAAAATATGAAAAACTTTTAATTGATTCTGTTATTGAATTTATGCAAGATAAATTAAAATTCAAACCTAATAAAATAGTAGTAAAGAAAAAGTCTTCTAACACACAAATCGGTGATGTTGTACTTAGTGATGCATCTTTGAACAAAGGTAAATTCACATTACATTATAATCCAGACCAAGGTTATAGAATGATAATAGGTGCATTGGTACACGAATTAACACATGTTAAACAAATAACAAATGGTGAACTTAGACCATCCGAAGATTGGAAATCTATACTATGGAAAGATGATACAGAGGTTTCAGTAAAAGATTATAAAAAAGCACAAAAAAACTACGATAATTACAAAAACCTTCCTTGGGAAAAAGAGGCATACAGTAATCAAAACAATTTAAAAAACGAATATATCTCTTCTAGCTATTTTAATGATATGAAAGGGAAGGACGCTACTTTAGATTTTATAATTGATAACATATAACTCAAGTAATATAAAGGTACAAAACAAAAGTTTAATAATGAAAAACATAATTAAAAAATTACTAAGAGAGGGGCTTGAGGAAAATAACTTCACAAAGTTACTTGGTGAAGTTACAAGTAGTCTTGATTTCTCCACTTTTAAGATAAATGAGACACTTAATCCTGAAATATGGGAAAGTAACAACACGATGAAGCCTGACGTCTTAGAAGCTCTTAAAACAATCGCCACAGATTATTGGAAAGGATTGGAATTAGAAGCTCCACTTATGAATATAACACTTACAGGTAGTCTAGCTAACTTTAATTGGTCAAAGTATTCTGACGCTGACATTCATATGATATTTGATATGAAATTCTTAGGCAAGGATAAGACTATGGTTAAAGACTTACTAGATGTTAAGACTAGAGCTTGGAACCTGAAGCACGACATTAAAATTAAGGATTTTGAAGTAGAATTGTATCTACAACCAGAAGACCAACCACATCACTCAACAGGAGTTTATTCAATTACAAATAATAAGTGGGTTGTGGAACCTAATAAGGTTGATGCTGATATTGACAAGGAAACAATAACAAAGAAATATAATACTATAATCAAGACAGTTAATGAAATCAAAAAATGTGATGATGAAGATATTGTTAAGATGCTTGAGAAGCTTAAGGATAAAATAAAAGCAATGAGACAAAGTGGTCTCGATTCAGATGGTGAATTCTCTAATGAGAACATAGTATTTAAACTACTTAGAAGAAACGACATAATGGAAGATATTGATGATATGCTTACAGATGCATATGATAAGTCCGTTTCCTTAGATTAAAGATATTTATAGATATGAGCATAATAAAATTACTAAACGAATCGTTAATTAGTGTTTACAAGAACAAAGAATTAAATGAAGGTGCTGAAGACCACCCAGACGCTAAGACAAAATGTGTAACACCACAAGCGTTAGCCGATGACATGACTAAGGAATTAAATAGAATTAACACTGCAGCTAAGGACAGAACTAAGCGAGGTGTTAAGGACATTATATATCACAAGAAACAAATACAATCAGTTATAAATAAAGAAGGTGGGCTTGACGTTGATAAATTCAAGACACTTATCACAACATCACCAAAGGTTATATTCGACAAGAACCCTAAGATGGAGAAGAGTGATGTAGGTGCATCTCAATACACAGTGAACACTGGACTACCAGCAATCTCTGGTATTATTTATGATGAAGGTGAAAAACAATTTAAACATATTAATACTTGCCCAGGTGCTGGTGCATGTCAACTAGTTTGTTATGCAAGAAAGGGGTTCTACGGAATGAATGATGGTAAGATACTTAAGTTAATTAGAAGACTTAACCTACTATGGAATGACCCTGAAGAATACTACAACATGATAATGGACGAACTAGAACCATTAGCTGTTAAACTAAAGAGGCAAGGTAGAAGAAGTGGAAGTGTTGACCAACTAGTAATTAGATGGAATGATGCTGGGGATTTCTTCAGTAAGAAGTATTTCGAAATAGCTCAAAGAGTAACTAAAGATTTAATAGAAGACGGTTATAAGGTTAAGTCATACGCATATACTAAGCAAGCTAAATTTGTTAACTTAGGTAGTGATGAGTTCATCATGAACTTTTCTAAGGGTTCTGCACCTAAGGAAATAGCTCAAGTAGATATTGAAAAGGTTAAGTATTCAGATATTGTGCCAAAGGTGTTATTTAAGAAAGTATTCAAATGGAAAGGTCCACACGTAGTTAAGGGTGAAGATGGTCTACCAGTATTTGATGAAGGTGGTAAAGAAACACTTAGACAATTAGTAGCAAAAGCATACAATGTATCTGTGGATAGACTTAAGTACCAATCTGAATTACCATCAGAAGAAGGTGAGAAGTTCCAATACGATGTTATTGTATTACCAACTGGCGATACCGATATAGGTGCACAAAGAATGGATGTTCAAAAAACATTCCTATTAATTCACTAATTATGAAGAAGTTTATAAAGAAGTTATTAAATGAAGGTTTAAAGTCAAGAATGATTGATGAATACTTTATCAAAGAAGGTCCAGACTTTAATTGTGATTGTTGTAAGTATTTTGACTTTGAATCATTGGAAAGATTCGGTGGTTTTGACCATCCAGTATATCATATGTTAGAAAAGTTAAAAAAACAAACACTAAAGTATATAAGTCCTAAACAATACATTTACGCAATAGCTAGGGGTTTTGGTAATTTAAGTTATGAAGATGCAACAGCACACGTTAACTGGGATAATGTTGATAAGTATGCAGAAGCTATGGAATCTGGAAGTAAGTTTCCTATCGGTTACTATAGAGAAGGTGAATCAGACCAAGAAGGTAGGCATCGTGCTTTAGCGGCTATGAAATTAGGTTGTGAAACAATGCCAGTAATAGTAATAGAAGACTTATATAGACAGTTAGTTGATAAATTAGCTATATCACTTAAAGGTCTTTCAAAGGAAGAGATAGATACTAAATTTAAAGAAATGGGGTATGACAAGCTTAGTGGTTTAGATTACAGAACAATAAAAAACTATATTGAACATAGATTAGATTAATAAATATGAAAAAGCTGGTAAAATACATGTTCAGATGGCAACTAAGCACACCAATATTAGCAATAATACCTTTTATATTGACAAGGTATGGTATAGATAACTTTTGGGTAACAGCATTAATTGCCAACTTAATAGGTTCACTAATATTCTTTAAGATAGACGAGGTTATATTCTCAAAAGAAATGACTAGGTTTCAAAGGTTGAGGAATAAAGTAGTTAAAAGGCAAAAGATAAAAAAATACGAAAAAGTAAAAATTTAAATAAATGAAACACTTAATTAAAAAGCTACTAAAAGAAGCTGTAAGTAAAAACGAAAAACACGAGTATCAAGTAAGATATATAGATGGTTTAATTTTTTATAAAAGAAAAGTTGGTGAAGAAATATGGTCATTTATTAGTGACGAAGAATTTTCCAAAGAAGCACCTGGTAATGAATTGATAAAGT